>MDTD01062402.1_pt1 | contig 129886 bp, 116 predicted proteins | sample 811221 | NCBI WGS metagenome assembly MDTD01 (sample SAMN05326646, study PRJNA326480) | marine metagenome | isolation source: seawater | place: Pacific Ocean: South West | collected 2011 | reverse complement strand
TTCATGTATTTATTGTATTGGTAATCAAATAAATATACAACTTTTTTAAGTGTAATGAACGGCTTTTTTCTTTTTATTTACAAATGCACAACGGGTTTAGAAAAGTATTCGATGCTTCTTTTTAAAAAGGGATGAAATTCACAAGAATGTAACACTATATTTAAATTTGAATGAGGTATTTTTCGTAAAATTATCCTTATTTTGCATGTATTAAAATTTTTCTGATATGATAACAAAAGAAGAAATTGTCAAGAATTGGTTACCACGATACACAGGAACGGAAGTAGAAGATTTTGGTAAATATATTTTACTGACCAATTTTAATAATTATTTGGAAATTTTTGCAGAAATAATGGGAGCGGAAATCAGAGGGAGAGATAAAGCAATGCCCAATGCCACAGCCGATGGCATTTCGATGATAAATTTCAGTATGGGAAGCGCCAATGCGGCAACTATTATGGATTTGTTGAGTGCCGTTGCGCCAAATGCCGTATTGTTTTTAGGGAAATGCGGTGGATTGAAGCGTAAAAATAAAATTGGCGATTATATTTTACCCATAGCAGCCATTCGAGGCGAGGGAACATCGGATGATTATTTTCCTTCCGAAGTACCATCGTTACCGGCATTTACCTTACAGAGAGCGGTTAGTACAACCGTAAGAGAGTTTAATCGCGATTATTGGACAGGAACGGTTTATACTACCAACCGCAGAGTTTGGGAACACGATGAAGAATTTAAACAATATTTACGCAAAACTAGGGCAATGGGTATCGATATGGAAACTGCCACACTGTTTAGTGTAGGGTTTTCTAATTCTATTCCAACAGGAGCGCTATTGTTGGTATCCGACCAACCAATGATACCCGAAGGAGTGAAAACCTCTGAGAGCGATAAGAAAGTAACCGCCGGTTTTGTAGAGGAACATATAAAAATTGGCATCGAATCATTACGGGAAATTAAAAATGCCGGGCGTTCGGTTAAACACTTACGCTTTGATATTGACGAAGACAAAGCCGAAGAGTAGCGTTTATGAGTGATTATAATTCTATTATCAAAGACATAAAAAACAAAAATTTCAGTACGGTTTATTTTTTGGCTGGAGACGAACCGTATTTTATCGATAAAATTACCGAAGCCATTGATAAATATGCGCTTGAAGAGCACGAAAAAGATTTTAACCACACTGTGCTTTATGGTAAAGAAACCGATATTTCAACCGTTTTGTCCGAGGCAAAACGGTATCCAATGATGGCTGAACGTACTGTTGTAATGGTGAAAGAAGCTCAACACTTGCGCGATATTTCTTTACTCGAAAAATACCTCGAAAACCCTACGCCAACAACCGTTTTGGTTTTCTCTTATAAATATAAAAAAACGGATGGACGTTCAAAAGTTATTAAAGCATTAAAGAAAAAAGCGGTTTATTTCGAATCGAATAAATTACGGGAGTATGAATTGCCTAAATGGATTACGGCATTTTTAAAACAAAAAGGGTATGGTATTACACCCAAAGCATCGGTTTTATTGGTCGAGTTTTTGGGTGATGAAATCGGTAAAATAGTCAATGAGTTGGAAAAATTGTTTTTGGTTATTCCCGAAAATTCTACAATTGACGAACAAGTAATTGAGAAAAATATTGGTATAAGCAAAGACTTCAATAATTTTGAATTGAATAAAGCTATTGGTCAAAAAGACGTGCTGAAAGCAAACAAAATTGCTTTATATTTCAGTAAAAACCCTAAAAATCATCCACTTGTTGTTACTATTTCTACTTTGTATAATTATTTTACCACTCTGCTGAAATATCATTACTTAAAAGATAAAAGCAACGATAAGCAAGTTGCCGGCGCATTGGGTGTGCATCCGTTTTTTGTGAAAGAATATGCGCAAGCCGCACGGATGTATAATATTAAAAAATGTGCGCAAATAATCGGTTATTTACGTGAGTACGATGCCAAATCAAAAGGAGTGGACAATACTTCTACTTCCGATTACGATTTACTCAAAGAGTTACTGTTTAAGATTCTTCACTAACAAAATACAATACTTAAAGTAACAGTGTGCTGTTAGTAAATCGTATTACGCGGAGTGTTTTTGTTTTAACGGATTTGCTAATATTACAAAAAATGGTATTTTATGCGCAATCTGACTTATCTTTTCATTTTAATCATTACCGGAATAGCATTTTCTTGTGGAAATAAAGAAAATCAATCAAAAGAACTTCCGTCAACTATTTTCCGGTATAATGAATCAGCTGGAATTACATCATTAGACCCTGCTTTTGCCCGAAATTTAGAAAATATTTGGGCTGTGAATCAAATATTTAACGGTTTAGTGCAAATGGATGATAAATTGCACGTAAAACCTTGTATAGCAAAACGCTGGGAAATAAACGAAGATGGTACCGAATATACTTTTTATTTGCGCAACGATGTATATTTTCACGACGATTCTGTTTTTGCCAACGGTAAAGGACGGAAAGTAACGGCGCAAGATTTTGTGCACAGTTTTTTCAGAATTGTTGACCCGAAAGTAGCCTCGCCCGGAGCGTGGATTTTTAATATGATTGATTTTTCGGAGCGAAGCAATTACGCCGGATTTGTTGCCGAAAATGATACCACGCTGAAAATTTACCTTTCCAATCCGTTTCCGCCGTTTTTAGGATTACTCACGATGCAATATTGTTCGGTAGTTCCGCACGAGGCAGTTGAAAAATATGGTTACGAGTTCCGAAATCATCCCGTAGGTACGGGTCCTTTTAAATTTAAAACATGGAAAGAAGGTGTAAAACTCATTTTAGAGAAAAACCCAAATTATTTTGAAAAAGATGAAAACGGAAAACGATTGCCATATTTAGATGGTGTGGCAATTTCGTTTATAAAAGATGAAGAAGCCGAGTTTTATGAGTTTATGCAAGGAAAACTCGATTTTGTAAGCGGCAGAGAAGGAATGGCAAAGCAAGAGATTTTTACAACCAAAGGGGAGTTGAAAAAAGAATACCAAAATAAAATTGATTTAATAAAAGGCGATTTTTTAAATACCGAATATTTAGGGATTTTAGTAGATGAAAATTTACCCATTGTCAAAGAAAGCCCCTTGCGGTTGAAAGCCATTCGCCAAGCCATAAACTATGGTTTTGACAGGGATAAAATGATTACCTTTTTACGCAAAAACATTGGTACACCTGCACACGCAGGTTTTGTGCCGCGTGGATTACCCTCATTTGACGAAAGTAAGGTAAAGGGTTATACATACAACCCCGAAAAAGCAAAGGAGCTATTGTTTGAAGCAGGTTTCCCAAATGGCGAAGGTTTGCCGCAAATAACACTCAGCACAACGGCTCAATATCTTGATTTATGTGAATTTATACAACATCAGTTGGAAGAGATTGGGTTTAAGATTAAAATAGATGTTACCCCTGCCGCTACGCACCGTGAATTGGTGGCACAATCAAAGGTTAATTTTTTCCGTAAATCGTGGGTTGCCGATTATCCGGATGCCGAAAATTATTTAGCTCTTTTTTACAGTAAAAATTTCTCTCCAAAAGGACCAAACTACACCCATTTTAAAAACTTTATGTTTGATAAATATTACGAACAGGCAATAAAAGAAGTGAACGACAGTGTGCGCTATGAACTGTATCAAAAAATGGATAAAATTGTGATAGAAGAAGCACCCGTAGTGCCTTTGTATTACGATGTAGCCATTCGTTTAAAACAAAAAAATGTAAAAGGATTGGGCATTAATCCAATAAATTTGCTGGTTTTAAAACATGTACAAAAAGAGAGTCCGTTAGCAAAACAAGAATAAAGTAAATTTTACCGTCATGAAAAGAAAAATAAAGTAATTTTACGTCACAAAATAAAAAATTATAAATTCTAAAAAATAAAAACTATGGCAATTGAAATTACAGACGCAAACTTTGAAGAAGTTGTGTTAAAAGCAGATAAACCGGTATTGGTTGATTTTTGGGCTGTATGGTGTGGCCCTTGTAGAATGGTTGGTCCTATTGTTGAGGAACTTTCAAAAGAATATGAAGGAAAAGCCATTATCGGTAAAGTGGATGTAGATAACAATCCTCAAGTGGCAGCACAAATGGGAATTAGAAATATTCCTACTTTGTTATTTTTTAAAGATGGAGAGATTAAAGACAAACAAGTAGGTGCAGTGCCTAAAAACGTATTAGCCGAAAAGCTTGAAAAATTAATGTAAAAGCACATTTTAGTTATCCGACAAAAGCCCTTGAAAATATATTTTCAAGGGCTTTTTGAATATTTATAAAGAGCATTTATCGTTTGCTGTCAATTATTCTAAACCGTTTACTGATTTTTAAAAAGGGCTTTTCCAATATTTCATAGCTTAGAGCCGAAATCCCGATAGTGATTATTATATTGGCAATAATAAAAAGCCACATATTTGAACTGTTATATTCCCACATAATTTTCTTTATCACAAAAAGAAAAACAATGTTACCGTACATATATATGCCGTAAGAAATTTTTCCCAGGTAATGAATAATGCTGTTGGGTTTGATTAAATGCTTAAATTTTGAATTAAAGTTGTAGTCAATCAATAAAAGCGAGAAAATAAGCAGGTAAAAATATTTTTTGAATGCCGCTTTGTACCAGATGCCCCAGTCGGAAACAATGTCAATACTTAATACAGCAATTAAAATGACGAAAAGTACTGTTCTCCATTTCCAATTAAGAGAAAGTTGAAAAGGTTTTTTAAAATAAAAGTAAGCGCCTATTGCTCCGATAACAATTTCATCCATCCGGCTTAAAGTATGTAAATACAAAGTAAACCAAGGATAATTCATTGATAATGCAGTATAGATTCTAAAAGCAATGCTTAATCCGAAAAACCCTAAAAGAAACTTTAATAAATGTTTAATGGGAATAAATGCTATAATAAAAGGCCATAATAAATAGAAATGCTCTTCGATGCATATTGACCAAAAATTTGAGAATGGGAATGTCCAATGTTGAGTATTGATTATGTCAAAATTTCCCAAAAAGAAAGCATTTGCCAAATAATTGGGTACAGGTGTACTGTCAAGCCAAGAAACCAAAAACGGTGAAATAGCAACAATAAAAAAGTAAAATGGCTAAATGCGAAAAATTCTTCTAATCATAAATTTTCCGATAGCAATACTGTTGTTTTTTTGTTTTTCGGCTAAAAGCAAATAGGTAATTAAAAATCCACTGAGTAAGAAAAGATATCTACACCAATACCAAGGTTTCGTATAAATCTGTCTACATACTTTCCAAATGCGGTTAGCTCTTTGTATGTGCCTCCCGATTAATTCCAACTTCGCCAAACCAACCGCACCAAGCTTCATACACGTGTAGAATTAAAATCATAAATGCCGCATAAAACCTTACAACATCAAAATAAGGAAAATAAACCTGTTGATTTTTTTGCATTAATTTCTATATCATTTTACAATTACGTGATAAAATTACAGTATTAGTCACTTATTATAATGATTCTCAAGTATAATTTTTGAATTTAAACTTTTATAATAAAAATTGCAGCATTTTAAGTGTGTGTTCAATTTCAAAACTCTATTACTCTAAAATCAAAATTTTTCGAGTGTATGTTAATAAATCATTCGTATTGCAGATATGCAAAAAATATCTTTTGGAAACCTCTGAAAATGATTTTATTATTTGGGGAATTGTAACGGCGGTTATCAAAAAAGTGTAGTCATTTATCTTTATGCTTCCTTACAATAGTAATAATCTTGCTTTTTGTAGATTTCTTCGTAAGTCATTACTTTGTTGTATTCCACTCTTCGGTAAATATCTTTTGCTTTAAAAGCGTAAATAGAGTCAAAACCTGCGGCGGCTACCATTTCTGCAGCAGCTTCAAGCGTTCGTTTATGAAAATTGGCTACTCTTTGTGCTTTATCCTCAATAATCAATCCGCGCATTAATTCTTTGTTTTGCGTGGCTATTCCCGTAGGACATTTGCCAGTATTACAACGTAATGCCTGAATACAACCCAGAGCAAACATCATTCCCCGGGCAGAGTTACACGTATCGGCACCTAAAGCAATGGCTTTTATAATATCAAATCCGGAGATGATTTTTCCCGAAGCTATAATTTTTATATGATTTCGTATTCCGGCAGTTTGTAATGTATTATGAACAAATGCCAATCCTTCGTAAAGTGGAACACCAACATAATCCGAAAATTCCAGAGGTGCAGCACCTGTTCCACCTTCGGCGCCGTCAACAGTAATGAAATCGGGGTAAATGTCATATTTTTTCATTGCATCCACTACGTTGGAAAATTCGGCTTTATCGCCAATACATAGTTTAAACCCTACCGGTTTACCATTGCTTAGTTTGCGTAGTTTATCAATAAATAAAATTAAACCTTCGGCACCTTCAAAAGCAGAATGATAAGGAGGAGACAGTATATCGGTATGTGGCTTAACTTTTCTGATTTTGGCTATTTCTTCAGTGTTTTTTTCGGCAGGTAAAATACCGCCGTGCCCCGGTTTAGCTCCTTGCGACAGTTTTATTTCTATCATTTTTACGTTGGGCAAGTTCGCTTGTTCTTGAAATAATTCTTCAGAGAAACTCCCGTCTTCATTGCGGCAGCCGAAATATCCGGTGCCAATTTGCCAAATCAAATCGCCATTATGTTGTAAGTGATACGGGCTTATACTTCCTTCGCCTGTATTGTGGGCAAAATTGCCCAACTTGGCGCCTTTATTCAATGCTAAAATAGCATTTTTGCTTAAAGCTCCAAAACTCATGGCTGATATATTGTATATCGATGCATTGTAAGGTTGTTTGCAGTCTTTGTTTCCAAAAGTCAGCCGTAAATCTTCATATGAAAAATGTTTAGGAAACATCGAGTGGTTTATCCATTCGTAGCCTGTTTCATGCGTATGGAGTTGTGTGCCAAACGGAATTTTTTCGTTTTCTTTTTTTGCCCGCGTATATACCAGGGTACGTGTTCTTTTGTTAAATGGTCGCCCGTTTACATCATCTTCAATAAAATATTGTTGAATCTCAGGCCGAATAAATTCAAACATATAGCGAAAATGTCCCAAAACAGGAAAGTTTCTTAAAATAGTATGTTTGGTTTGAAAAGCATCGTAATATCCGATAAGTAAAAGAGGAATAACGATGAATAAAATAAAATTCACCTTCGGATTATACCAAACCCATAAAACTGATAATGCAAAAACAAAAGGGGCGGAGATGAAAAACAGTTTACGCATTTCGGAAAATTTTTATATTTTTATACGTTAAGAACAGATAAAATTAAGATTAAAAATACGGTGAAAAAGTATTAGCATTGACAAAAATCAAGAAAATACTGCAACAGTTTGGTCCGGGCTTGTTATATGCCGGAGCAGCCGTAGGCGTATCGCATTTGGTGCAATCGACCCGAGCAGGAGCGATGTACGGATATGGATTGTTGTGGGCAGTGTTGTTGGCAAATATGTTGAAATATCCGTTTTTTAAATTTGGTCCGTATTATGCCACAGTTTCCAAAAAGAATTTGGTTCAAGGATATGCCGAAATTGGTCGGTGGGCGGTGTGGTTATTTTTCCTGATGACAGTTTTAACGATGTTTATTGTTCAGGCGGCAGTTACAGTTGTTACAACAGGTTTGGTTAATGAAGTTTTAGGTGTAAACCTTTCGCCTACGCAAGGAGGTGCTATCATCCTGTTTTTGTGTTTGAGCTTACTGTTAATTGGTAAATACGCATTGTTGGATAATACCATGAAATTGATAATTGTTTTACTTTCCCTTACAACAATAATTGCAGTAATATTCTCATTTAAAGATGCATCTGTTCCTGTTGAGATGAATTTTTCGCTAAACTCCACTAAAGATTTAGCTTTTTTGATTGCCCTGATGGGCTGGATGCCTGCTCCGTTGGATATATCGGTATGGCATTCGGTTTGGTCGATAGAAAAAGAAAAAACAACCGGAAATACTGTGAGTTTAAAAAGTAGTATGCGCGATTTTAATACCGGCTATTGGGGGACAATGATTTTAGCGGTATTTTTTGTGATATTGGGTGCCAATACAATGTATTCGCAAGGAATAGAACCGGCGGCAGGTGCAACACCTTTTGCCAAGCAATTAATTGGTATTTATACCGAAAATATCGGACATTGGGCATATTACATTATTGCTGTTGCAGCGTTTACCACAATGTTTAGCACAACATTAACTTGTTTTGATGCTTACCCGCGTGTGATGGCGCCTGCAACTGAGATTATATACAACAAACGTCTTAATTTGCAATCCACTTATTGGTTTTGGCTAATTATGCTCTATGGCGGGACGGTATTGGTGTTGAGTTGTTGCTTGGATAATATGCGCGAATTCATAGATTTTGTCACTAAAGTATCCTTTTTGGTGGCGCCGGTTTTGGCTTTATTTAACTATATAGTCGTTTTTCATCGTTTAGAAGAAAGTAAAAGACCTCCAGAACGAATGCGGTGGGTAAGCATCGCCGGAATGTTGTATTTGCTGGGGTTTGGGATTTTTTATTTGGTTAGTTAAAAAGAGAAAAAGATTTCTTATAAAAAGAGTTAATAAACAGTAATAAATAAATGAATCAGCTATTAATTTCAACTAGTATAATTTTAACTATTGTTGGTTGTAAACAGAGGGGTGCAAAAAATAACGTAGATAAAGCAACTATTAAATCCGAAGAAATTACTAAAACAACTATATCTAAAAAAATCAAAAACAAAAAGACGATAACTTAGATACTGTTATTGTTTACTGGCAAAGAGAATTTGATACATTAATCGTAAAAAAAGTGTTGAATATTGAAATTGAAAGAAAAATAAAGTTTGCAGACAAAGACTAATCAATATAGTTAATGTTTGTGATTTTAAATAAAAGTTATTATGTTTATTAAACGTAGGAGGCATTAGGAATTTTACTGCGTGAAAATTCTGCAACTTTGTATAACTCTGCTCGTATGAAATTTTAAATGAGGTATTCATCCACGATCATATTATTTATTTTATTTTCTCCAAATTTTATTTTTTCACAGGATTTTGGATGTTATGATTTAAATTCAAAAAATAATAATCTTCATTATATATCAATGTCGGTTACTGCTTTAGAGAAAGCTATTTATGAAGTAAATTGGGATAATTTTAAATTACCCCCCAATGTAAAAGATGGATATTACAAAAAATATGAATTCCCAAAAAGTTCTTGTTTTAGAGAAATAAGAATGGAAGGAGTTGTAAAAAACGGTGTTAAAGAAGGATTATGGAAATTGTATTTAAGTAAAGAAACCTATTATTATGGGAATTTTAAAAATGGAGAAAAGCAAGGAGTATGGAAAGCTATGCATATAAATAAGCAAGGAGATTCAATATGTTATGCTGAAATAACCTTTAAAAACAACCTTTATGATGGAATAGCTAAGTATTATTTTCCAAATGGGAAACTTAAAAAAACTATTAGTTATCAAAACGGATTAATAAATGGGCAAGAAGTTGAATATTTTTATAATGATACTACTGAAGTAAATTATATCAAGGAGTTAAAAGAATACTCTAATGGCAAACTTAATGGGAAATACTTGATTTATCAATATCATTCCCCAAATGATACATTAGCTTATGGCAATTATTCACATGGTAAAAAAAATGGTCGTTTCATTTATTACCAAAACGGAGAAAAAATTATTGTTGATTATGTAAATGACAAGGTAGAAGGTAAATTGTTTAAATATTATAATAATGGAGTTTTAGCATATGAACTTGATTACAGAAATAATCTGCCATACAATTTGATTCAGATAAATGATACAAGTGGAAATAGAATCGAAGCGAATACTTTAATCGAAGGAACAGGGAAGTTAAATTGTTATTATGATAATGGATTGTTGTTTTCAAGTTTTGAATACAAAAACCAATTAATAGCAGGGAAGTTTTGTCGTTATTACGAGTCAGGAGTTGTCATGGAAGAAGGATTTCTTTACACTAATAAAGTAAAGAGCTATAAAAAAACTAAACCTATAGAAAAATGTATAGATTTAAATCTTTTTTCCGCTTGGCAGTTGAATTTCACTACTTGTACAAATTTCACAAACTTTAATATAGATGGCAGTATAAGATATAAACTTCAATCCTCATTTAATGATTCTATAGGTGAGAACATTTTCATATGTGAGAATTATAAAAATAGTAAGTTGTTAAGTAAAGAGTATCTTTGGCGTGGATTAGAATTTGGACGAGTTAATAATTTCTATGACAATGGAATGCTTAAAAATACAGGCAATTACATTATTATAAATAAAGATAGTATTAAGATTTCAGTAAAAAATGGAGTATTTAAATACTATTATCCAAATGGTTTTTTAAAAGCAGAGATAAACTATAAAAATGGTCAGGAAGCAGGAGTGTCATATTTTTATGATGATTCAGGGAATTTAAAGAGAACAAAAGTTATTAAAGAAAATGGCGAAATTTATAATATTTATGAAAATGATACAGTAAACCGAATAGATGCAGAAGGCAGAAAACAAGGTAAATGGATAAGATTGCCATATTCTCGTAATGAAAATAATTGTTATGACATTCCGGATCAGATTAAATATTATAAAAATGATAAGTCAATAGGAACTTGGGAGTATTATGGTTATTACGGAAAACAGCAAATAGTTTGGCAAGACTCTATACATGCATATTGCAAAATTTGGGATGATAATGGTATGTTAATAGAAGAAGGAAGTATGATAAATGAAATAAGGCATGGTGAATGGAAAGAATATCACCACAAGAAAGGCTACTTGATATTCAAGGGACAATATAGCTGTGGTAAAAGAGAGGGCCTTTGGCAAGAATATAATAAAAATGGAAAAATTTCTAAAGAAATTGAGTTTATTGATGGTGTGGGAAAAATCTCCTATAAGAAAGGGTTTGTTAAATAGTTGTTGTTTACTATTATAAGTTTCAATAAACAACCGTTACTCTACAAGGTGGTAGATTTGTTCTACGCCTGCAGTAGTGTATTTTTTCAGTTCGTTATTTTCATCCAAATAGGTGATGATGGCTTCAATTTCGGGATGCTTTTGTAAATACTCAATGGCTTTATCTTTTCCCATAATTACAATTGCCGTGGCATAAGCGTCGCAAAGCATGGTTTGGTCAGCTATAATAATAGCATTCACTAAATCAGTTTGAGCCAAGCCAATGGGCGAGATGCTAAAATATGGCGTAATGAGTTTATCCTCAATTTTATATGCTTGAGTATTCACATCCGAGCAAGCCAGTCCTTTGTTTTTTAAATCAATCACCATTTTTTCGGTATGATAAATCACCGAAGAATCCGTTTTGGGTTCTTTAATTACTACATTCCAGCTGTGATTCATTTCTCCCGAACATTTTACATGAGGCGTTTTGCCCAATTCTACATAGAAATTATTTACTTTTTTTGTGTTTAAAAATTGAGCAATTTTATCTACTACGTATCCTTTGTAAATTCCACCAAGGGTCAATTTTACGTCGTTAGTAGATTTTTCAACTATGATTTTACTGTTGTTAATGTTGGAAACAGTCACCTTTTCGCATCCCAAAATAGAATGGTAATAATTGGTGTCCAGTGTTTTTTTAAGCAAATCATCATATGAATACTCATTAAATAAATCATAAAGTGGTTTTACAGTCGGGTCAAATGCATGATTGGTTTCTTCACATACAGAAAGAGCACTTTGCAATACAAACAATGCATCTTTATCTTCAATTTCGGTTGTTTTTTGTTTATTGATAGAAGATACAACAGACGAAGGATTTTTCTCCGAAAATAAATGAATCAAATGATTGGTCAAAGAATCTATTTGCGATTGATAATCTTCCTTGCCTGTGTATGAAATTTTGTACGGAATGCCTAAAATTTCGTTTGTCCACTTGAATTGCTTTGGCTTTGAGTCGTTTTGGTTGTTTTTTGGCGAACCGCAAGCAATAAAAATGCTCAGTAAGGCAAAAAGGTATAGATTAATTTTTTTCATATTAAATGATGTTTATTTTATCCGAAAATAATTCTAATTCTTCTATAATGTCTTTATTTATGGCTACTTTTTGTTTGTTCGATTTCATTTTCAATCCTTTACCTTGTTTGTTTATCAGATGAAGGATAACACTTTTTTCGCCGTTGTATTTTTGTAAAATTTCAATAATCTTTTCGGTATTGTCTTTAACCAAACTGTCGGTGTGTAATTCTATTTCAATGCCTTTTGCTTTTTTGTTAAAAACTTCTGCCAACAGCTCAATATTGTCTATTCTGAATGAAGGAGTCAATTGATTGTTTTTCTTGCTTCGGTATGCACCAAACGAACCCGTAATGTGAAGAATCCAGTCTTTCTCCATAAAACCTTTGTATTTAGTATAAGTGTCGCCAAAAAGCATAAATTCTTCGTGGGTTTCGTAATCTTCCAATATGATTTTCCCGAATTTTCTGCCGTCTTTGATTTCAAAATGATTGATATCGGTAACAATTCCTGCAAAATAAACCGGGTTGGGGCGTTTGGAAAATTCTTTTATTTTCTCGTCCAATAATTTTTTTACTTTTTTGTATTCAGCATTTTTTTCTTCTTTCAATCGAAGATATTCTCTGTCCAGTTGCACTAATTCTTTAAATTCTTCTTCAAATTTATAGCGCAAAATGGATAAATTTTTTAAGGTTATCCATTCTTTTTCTTCCTCAGCGGCAGCAGTTGAATATTCAGCCAGCGGTTCTTGAGCCATATCATTATCAACCAATTCATCTTCTTCAAAAACATCATCTTCAACACTTTGTAATTTTTCTACTTTTATAGATGATGTAAAATGATTGATTGCCGGTTTATAGTCATCTAACGGATGCCCCGAAAGGTAAATCCCCACTACTTCTTTTTCTTTTTTCAGTTTTTCAATAGTGCTCCATTCTTCACATTTTGGAATAGGAGGGGTGGGCATAGCTTCGTCGCTTCCGGTAGCTTCGCCAAAAAGGGATATTTGAGATGAGTTTTTATTTTCTTGAACTTTTGCTCCGTATTTAATGGCTTTTTCCAAAAATGTTTGTCCTTTTTCATCAGTTGCAAAATACTGTGCACGATGTGTGTTTGTAAAAGAATCAAAACCACCGCCCAGGGCTAAACTTTCTATCGTTTTTTTGTTGCATGATTTTAAATCTACACGCGAAGTAAAATCAAATATGGAGGTAAATTTACCGCCTTCGTTTCGGGCATTGATAATTGCTTCTACAGCACCTTCGCCCACACCTTTTAACGCCCCTAACCCAAACCGGATGGCGCCTTCTTGGTTTACGGTAAATTTATAGTTACTTTCATTTACGTCAGGGCCTAAAACAGGAATTTTCATCCGCTTACATTCTTCCATAAAAAAAGTAACCGACTTGATGTCGTTCATATTGTTGCTTAATACCGAAGCCATATATTCGGCAGGGTAGTGGGCTTTTAAATAAGCTGTTTGAAAAGCAACATAAGCATAACAGGTTGAGTGCGATTTATTAAAGGCGTAAGAGGCAAAAGCTTCCCAGTCTTTCCAAATTTTCTCTAATTTATCTTTGGGATGCCCTTTTTCCATTGCCTGATTGATGAACTTGGGTTTAAGCTCTTCCAGTAATGAAAATATTTTTTTACCCATGGCTTTACGCAAAACATCTGCTTCACCTTTGGTAAAACCGGCTAATTTTTGCGAAAGCAACATCACCTGCTCCTGATACACGGTAATTCCGTATGTTTCTTGCAGGTATTCTTCCATTTCGGGCAGGTCGTAGGTAATTTCTTCTTCACCGTGCTTTCGGCGGATAAAACTTGGAATATACTCCAACGGTCCGGGACGGTAAAGAGCGTTCATGGCAATTAAATCGGCAAAAACCGTAGGTTTTAAGCTGCGCAAATGTTTTTGCATTCCGGCAGATTCGTATTGGAATACGCCAATAGTTTCACCTCGCTGAAACAATTCGTATGTTTTTTTATCGTCGAGAGGAAAATCATCGGGAATTAGCTCTATGCCGTGACGCTCTTTTACGTTTTTTACGGCATCTTTTATCAGCGTAAGCGTTTTTAACCCCAAAAAGTCCATTTTGAGCAGTCCGGCGCTTTCAACCACCGAGTTGTCGAATTGCGTACAATACATATCGGTGTCTTTTGCCGTGGCAACGGGAACAAATTTGGTAATATCGTCGGGTGTAATAATTACGCCACAGGCGTGAATACCTGTGTTTCGCAAACTGCCTTCCAGAATTTTGGCTTTTTGAACGGTTGTTCCTTCTTCGTTGTTTTTTTCATAAATTTCGAAAAGTTGTTTTGCCATTTGCTGTTGCTCGGGCTTTAACTTTTCTTTAATTTCTTCTTCACTCCAACCGAATAGTTTGTTCAGCTTTACATCCGGAACCAATTTAGCCAAACGGTCGGCTTGGTCAAGGGGCAAATCAAGGGCGCGAGCAGTGTCTCTAATGGCCGATTTGGCAGCCATTGTTCCGTAAGTAATGATTTGTGCCACTTGATTGGCGCCATATTTTTCAATTACGTAATCAATTACTTTTTGGCGCCCTTCGTCATCAAAGTCAATATCAATATCGGGCAATGATACACGGTCGGGATTTAAGAATCGCTCAAAAAGCAGGTCGTATTTAATAGGGTCTATATTGGTAATTCCGATGCAATATGCTACGGCACTTCCGGCGGCACTTCCCCGTCCGGGACCTACAGAAACACCCATTTCGCGGGCTTTTGTTGTAAAATCTTGAACGATTAGGAAATATCCAGGATAACCGGTTCGCTCAATGGTTGCCAATTCAAAATCCAAACGTTCCTGTATTTCGGGCGTAATTTCACCGTATCGTTTTTTAGCACCTTCGTAAGTTAAGTATCTTAAATAATTATTTTCACCGCGTTTTCCTCCGTCTTCTTCATCTCTTGGGTCTTGAAATTCTTCGGGGATGTCAAATTTTGGCAGTAATACATCGCGTTTTAATTGGTATGCTTCAATTTTTTCGGCAATTTCAATGGTGGTGTGAATGGCTTCGGGTAAATCGTTGAAGAGTTTTTTCATCTCTTCGGGCGACTTGATATAAAATTCATCATTTGGAAAACCAAAACGGAATTCACGTCCTTTTTTGCCAATGTATTTTTTGGGTTTATGAATCCGCTCACCGTCTTTTACACACAGCAAAATATCGTGCGCTTGTGCATCTTCTTTACGGTCGTAATAGGTATTGTTGGCTGCAAAATATTTGATATTGTGCTTTTCGGCAAATTTCAATAGTATGTTATTTACATACTCCTCTTCTTCAATGCCGTGACGGTTTATTTCGATATAAAAATCTTCGCCAAAATGCTCTTTATACCATAATAATGCTTCTTCTGCCCGCGATTCACCTTCGTTTAGAATTTTAAACGGAATTTCGCCCCAAAGTCCTCCGGTAGTAATAATTAAATCTTCTTTGTGTGCCAATAAAACCTCCTTGTCTATTCTTGGAACATAATAAAAACCTTGAGTATATGCTATAGAAGAAAGTTTGGCAAGGTTGTGATAACCGTTTTTGTTTTTGGCTAAAATAACCGTTTGATATCCGTCGTCTTTAAAGCTTTTATCCAGATGATTTTGGCAAATATTTAATTCACACCCGACAATGGGTTTAATATCATTTTTAAGCGCTTCGTTAACGAATTTAAACGCCGCCATCATATTGCCGTGGTCGGTTAATGCTATGGCAGGCATTCCGTAATTTTTGGCAATTTTGACCATATCGGCAATGCGAGAAGTGGCTTGTAATACACTAAATTGCGAATGGCAATGCAGGTGCACAAAATCTGCTTTTTTTAATTCTTCTTCGTTTGCTGAAGTATCTTTCTGATTGTCGTCAGTTTTTTGCTCCTTTGTTTGATGCGCAAAATTTGCTTCATCCAATACAGGGGCTTCGTAGTTGATTTGTGCGTAATCCTTAATCTCGGGACGTTTAATTACGCCTTCTTTAATCAATGCGAAGAAACATTTTGCTGTAGCTTCAACATCGTAAGCGGCATCGTGGGCTTCATCAAAGGGTACGCCAAATAATTTGGTATGCAATTCGGTTAAAGTTGGCCATTTGAATTTTCCGCCTTTTCCTCCGGGAATAGCACAAAAATCGGTTGCCTCATCTTTGGTGTCAATGGATTGCAACTCCAACAGGTTGGTTTCTTGTTGCAAACGGTAAAATTCTGCACCAACAATATTTATATCAAATTCTATATTATGTCCGACAACGTATTTTGTACGGTTTAAATCTTTTTGAAATTCATCTAATGCTTCTTTGAGTGGAATACCTTCTTCTAATGCCCGCTCAGTGGTAATTCCGTGAATTTTAACCGAGTTAAACGGTATTTCAAACCCTTCTGGTTTTACAATAATGTTTCTATGGGTTATAAGATTACCTTTTTCGTCGTGAAGTTGCCAAGCCAATTGGACTAACCGGGGCCAATTATCGGAATCGGAAATGGGTGCATTGTAATTTTTTGGTAATCCGGTGGTTTCTGTATCAAATATTAAAAACATAATCTGTTGATTTACTGCGTAATAAAGAAATTTTAAATTATCATTTCTTCTTTTATAAAATTACTGATTTGCTTTGGTTTGTATTTTAATAAGTTGTGAAGAAATATCAACAACACAAAATTGAGTGTGTAAAACGCCAAAAACAGGCGTAAACAAAAAAAAGTCGCTATAGGGCGACTTTTTTACCATATATAATTATTGATTTTAATTAAATCTTGATTTGGAATTGGAACCTCTACCATAGGTATAAGGATTGGGTGTAATGTAACGTAGCGAAATTTCGAAACCACCATTGCCGTTTGTTGCATTTGATAATTTGGAAACATTCATATCATACGAAAAACCAATGCTGTAATTGGCTACTTCCAATAATAAAGCAGGAATAAATGCATCGCCGGTACGGTAGAAAGCGCCCAAAGATGCTGATACATTCTTAAAGATTCCGGTGTATTTCGATTCTTCTTTTATCATATAGCGGAAAAACATTCCAATATTCAATTCCTTTTGCTTGCCTTGTTGGTAGTACATAAATTTTGGTCGAAACGCATAGCGCGTGTTTTGAATGCCGTAATGCACTTCGCCAAACATACTGAATCGTGAATACAGTTTATCTAAATCGCCGTTATCCAATAGTTGTTTGGGACGATTGATATGATAAAGTGCCAAGCCGGCTCTTGCCGAAAATTGGTCGTTGGAAGTAATGGTTCCGGCTTCTTTTCCATATACCCATAATAATCCGGCAGAAGCATCCACAAAATTATAATTCCCCAAATTAATTACTTCGCCCGAAGGCAAATTTTCATCATAGTAAAACCCGTTGAATTGATTATCCCAACGAAGATTGCCGTAATTGATGCTTCGGGCTACATAACCACCTTGAATACCCAATGAGAAGCTGTTGTCTCTGTCTATGTTTAAAGTAGCCGAAAGAGTTCCGTTTATGTTAGTAGTGGAAAATTGTGTTTCACCCGCAACATCTTTGTAAGCAAATAATCCATAGCCCAAAAATGCATTGCGCCATTTTTTCTTCATAAAATTTCCATCGGCAGAAAAGGCATAAGTTTTAAAAGGATTGCCAATGCTACCCCATTGTGAGCGGTAATTGAGTATTGCCCTAAAATCGCCGTTAAAAACGCCCGCATTTGCCGGGTTGTTTAATACAGGAGCTTCATAAAATTGTGAAAAATGAATATCTTGGGCTTTTACTGAGTTGCCAAAAATTAGAAGACTTAAAGATGCGATTATTGTGATTTTTTTCATCGTTTCAATGTTTTATTATCTGATTAATGTAATATCTCCTTTTTGTTCCACTTCTGAATTATCTACAAAAGTGGCTTTAACATAATAAACAAATACTGCTTTGTTAAGTGGTTTTCCTTTAAAAGTTCCATCCCAACCGTTATTTAAATCGGTAGTTTCAAATACTTTTTCTCCCCATCGGTCGTAGATGGCAAAGTACAAGGTTTTTATTCCTTTTCCGCGTACATATAAAATGTCATTTTTGCCATCACCATTTGGCGAGAAAATATTCGGAATGTAAATAACATATTCGTAATCTACATATATGGTGATTTGGTCGGAAGCTACACACCCAACAGAATCGGTTGTAATTACTGTGTATGTTGTCGTTTCGTCCGGACTAACCGAAGGATTAGGGCAAGTAGTGCAGCTTAATCCACTGCTTGGCGACCAAGTGTAAGAAGTTCCGGTTCCATTGGCATTTAAAGTTACGGTTTGTCCGCCGTTAATTGTTGTGTCATTTCCTGCATCAACTGTAGGTAAAGGACTGACAAAAATACTTGATGTTGTTGTGTCGGCACCATTTGCATTGGATACAATCAGTTGAACAATGAATACACCAGCACTGTCATAGCATATATTCGCAGGATTTTGCTCTGAAGATGAATCAGGATTTGCTCCTGCAAATGTCCAATTCCATGAAGTTGGCGAACCGTTACTCATATCTGTAAAATCAACGCATTCCCCTTGACAAATAATGCTGTCGCTAACACTGAAATTAGCTATCGGATAAATACAGTTGGTTATGGTTATTGTCACAGAGTCAGAAGCAGGGCAAGTACCTGAAGTTGTGTATACAACAGTGAAAGTACCAACGCCCGAAGCGTTAATGTCTATTTCTCCGGTTGAAGGGTTAATAACTCCACCGTTATTTATAGTGAAAGTTCCTCCGGATGTTCCTGCAATTGTCGGAACAGGGTTAGTATCAGTAGTACAATACGTTGAAGAAGGGTAGGAGAATGTTGCGGTGTCACCCGGAGTAACCGTAATGCTAACAGAGTCCGTATCGCCACAGTTTCCGGAAATAGTATAAGTAATTGTAAAAGTTCCTACGCCGGCACTATTGGGTGAGAAAATACCGTTTGTCGCATCAATTATACCGGTACCGCTCCAAGTTCCTCCGGGTGTTGCAGCACTTAGCGTAACATTTGGGTCGTTTATGCAATAAGGTCCGTAAGGTGTGCCCGTAATGGTTGCATCAGCTTGATTGGTAATAACAATCGTTTGGGTTGCAGTATCGGGGCAAGCGCCGGAAGTAATGTAGGTAACGGTGAAAGTCCCTAAACCTGTTGCTGCAATATCAATTTCTCCTGTAGAACTGTTTATTGTTCCGCCGTTGTCTATGGAAAATGTGCCTCCTGTAGTTCCTGTAATGGCAGGAGCAGGGTTAGGGTCAGTTAAACAATATACACTTGGCGAATAATTGAATGCCGCTGAATCAGCTTGTGTTACGGTTATTGAGATAGTATCAGTATCTCCACATGTTCCGGAAATGGTATAAATAATTTGATGTGTACCGACACCGGCAATTGCAGGTGAGAAAATGCCGTTTGTCGCATCCGTTATACCTGTTCCGCTCCACGTGCCTCCCGGGTCGGTGGCCGTTAAGGTAATGTCCGGATTATTGGAACAATAAGGGCCATAAGGCGTTCCTGTAATCGTTGCATCAGCTTGCGCATTTACAATAATATCTATTGTGCCTGTAGAACCACATGGCGGCGTATAACTGATAGTATGCGTACCAGCTCCGGCAACTGAAGGATCAAACGTTCCGTTAGTTGCGTTTGTAATACCTGTCCCGCTCCATGTTCCACCCGGTGTAACTGCTGTTAGGTTTACAGTAGGATCGGTAGTACAAAATGGACCGGCCGGGTTAATAGTTGAGTCGCAAGGCGTAGTTATTGAACAAGGTGAAAGCTGTGATGCAGAGTTGATTACTAAAGAATCGCCATTAGAATCAACTACTTTTACAGGATATGAAGAAGGTGTGTAAGTTATACCTGTTCCTGTATTAGCCCAACCGTTTACTGTACAGGAAGTAACAGTACAAACGCCGAACAGCCATGTTCCACCACATTGTGTACATTCTGTTTGATTAGAAGGTGTAATGGTAGTCGATTGCCATTCGAACCATTGGTATGGACCGGAACCGCTTGTAACGGTTATGTCGCCATTTGATTCTTGGCATGCTGATAAGGCTACACAAGAATTTACTTGAATAACATTGGAACTACTTCCACAACTCAAAGTGTAAGTGACAGTATATGTTCCCGGTGTTGCTTGAGAAGGGTCAAAAGTTCCTGTACTTGCGTTAAATGCAGGGGTAGAAGGGGAGATTGACCATGTTCCTCCTGACGTGTTAGGTGAAAGTGTTACTGCAGGGTCAGTTGGGCAAAGAGGGTCAATTGGACAAAAGTTGGCATCGCAACAAACAAGAGCATAAGGTGAACATGCACTCATGTTTATTGATTCAATTCTTCCATTCCTGCTGGTTGAAGAATTATTACTTTGTGCACCACAGGCAATTACCTCTCCATTGGAGTTTACATCAACATCATATACTGTAAAAGAAACTGAAGATTGAGATAAAATTGAAAGGTTTGGATCAAATTTCACAACCGCGTTACCGGAACCTGCATACACATTTCCGCAATCATCAACATCCAATCCGCTGTTATGTACAACAATTGCCCCCAGTGTTGTTGCATTGTTTCCTCCGGGAATGGCAACTGAGTTTATCAATGCACCAGTGTTTAAATCCCATTGATAAATATTCGCTCCGTCATGTGTGTATATATAATTGTCATTGGCAGTTAATGCTTTTAATCCGCCTCCATTTTGATTCTGCGGTAAATAATTTTCACATTTATATGCTAAATTGTGAGTGTTGTCAACTTCAAAAAAGGGAGAAGGATTAGGACATGCTCCGAAATTATCATCTATTACGCCTAATGAGTCGTGTGTTAAATATACATAACGAGCATTTTTAGAGGATGCTATAGATCTCACCTCATTTGGGAAAGCACCAAATTGACTAATGTCTGTGTATTCTACAGTAATAGAATTTGTTACATTTCCATTATTAATATCAATGTCAAATATGGTGGCGTAAGCGTCAAATGTGAAAGCATTACCACTTGTTCCTCCTACAATAAGATTACTTTGGTCACAATTAAAAGTAATAGACCAAAATTCATCCATAATGGTTCCGCCCCCACTTGTATTTAACCATGTTTGAGCACCCGTGTTATCTATTTTGGCAATTTCAGGCGATGTTCCTACTGTTACATAACTGTTACCTGCATTATCGGTTGCAAGTGTACCTAACCAGTAGTTTGCCGTATCCCAAGGTGTGTTGTATGTCCATTGAAGCGCTCCTGTACTGTTATATTTTTTTAATTTCATCGGACTTTCTCCTCCTATGGCATAAACATTCCCTGCGCCGTCAGTTTCTACTTCCCATACTGCATTTGATGTGCTGAATGTAGGAGAAACAATCCATGGGTCAATGATTAATGTTTTGTTTGCATCATAATTATCAACTTTAAAACTTAAAATATTATCTTCAAAAATATATTGAGTTGGAATTTTTTCTCCATTTGTTGCATTATAAAATGAAACCGGAGCATGTTCAATAACTTCTCCAATCGATGTTTTAATTAAAATTTGATTATTTTCTAATGTAATATTAACCTTTTCATTTTCTAATTGAGTATGTTTCGGGATGTATTTTAATTTAATATTTGAAATATCAGCACCTGGGTGTAATATAATATTGTATTTAACACCACTTGTTGGGTGGATACTATACTCAATATCTATGTTTGGATATAGATTTTTATATGTTATAGTTTGATATCCGTTTATCTTATTTTTGTTGATGATTTCTCCTGTGGAGTAATCTTTATATGAATAGGAGAAGTAATATGGTGTTTTATCTTTTTTAATAACTTTTGGTGAAGGGTTAGCGTTTATCCACTCTACATTTATTATTTCACTTTTGTTTATTCTTTTCGAAGCATTTTTATCTGTTTTTCGTTTCGGATTTTTAATGAATTTATCAAATCTGTAAGTGTGACCGTGTTTTGATATAAAAATATAAAACGGATTATGGTCGTAGCCAAATTCTATTTTTTTATTTGTATTCCAATTCCTGTTATCAAACTGACCGATGTTTTCTATAAGAGCCGACTTGCTGTCAAATCCTTCTTTCCAAACACTTTGCGCATTAATTTTACCGGTTATTATTAATAAAACTGTCAAAAAAGTTAATGTGAAATTCCTTTTCATTTTCTTATGCTTTGTCAATTATTTTACTCAAAATTACCATCAATGATGAGAAGAAAAAAGGGGTAAAGTTGAAATTTTTAGTTTTCAAATTTAAAAAATTAGCTTTTTTGTCTAAATTAGAGTATTATTTACTATTTCTAATTTATTAGTATTCTAAATATGAAGAGCAAAGAATTGTTATTTGAGTTAATTCATTCGTTAACTAAATCGGAAAAACGATATTTTAAAATTTTTGCCACCATGCACGGTGATAATAATAATTATGTAGAACTGTTTGATGCTATTCACCTGCAAAAAAAATATGATGAAGAAGCGCTTAAAAAACAATTTCAAGACAGGGATTTTACCCGTCAATTTTCGGTAGCAAAAAATTATTTATTAAATCTTATTCTTAAAAGCTTGCGCAATTTTCATCACAAAGCTAAAGTAAGTGTAGAAATAAATGATTTACTGTCCGAAGTAGAATTATTGTATTGGAAAGGATTATATAAATTGGCTTATAAACGATTGTCGCAAGCAAAAAAACTGGCCAATAAATACGACTTAACCATTTATCTGATTCAAATCAACTATTGGAAAGGAAAATTGCGTGGATATGTCGATTCAGCAAAAGACACTGCTGATATTGTACCCGAAATACGTTCATTGACAAATGATATTCGCGATTTGATGGAGCTGGATATGATGGTGAACGAACTGATGGTTTACACAACCATAACATTGAGAGGAAATCCTGATATTACAGAAAAGGTAACGAAGATTTTAAATCATCCATTATTGAGTGAAGAATATGAAAAGCATACAAAACACTTCAATATTTTGGCTAAAATTTATACCATAAAAGGCATTTGTAGCTTCTTAATAAATGATTATGATACAGAATACCTATATAAACAAAAACTGATTGAACTGAACGAAAATAATCCTCATCAAATTAAAGAAGACCCTATTCGTTATACAAAAGCACTAAATAATATGCTGTTGTATTATTATTTCCGAAATCAAGGCGAAAGTGTAAAGGAATTGCTCGAAAAACTTAATAATATAGACCTTAAATTTCCGCATGCCAAACATATTGTAGAAAAAAATAAATTTTCTTTCAATCTGATGTATTATTTGGCAACTGAAAATATGGAAAAAATCACTGCCATAACCAATGATGCCGAGGAGTGGTATCCGCAATTAAAAGATAAAATGACACGTCAAGATAAAATGATTTTGGAGTACAATATGGTATGCATTTATTTCTTGCAAAATAATTTTAAAAAAGCGTTGCGTTGGGGAAACAGTGTAATGTCTTATTTTGATAAAGCTACCAAATCATTTCGGCATGATTTAGCTGTTTCCAATTTAATAACACTTTTTCTTATTTATATTGAGCTGGGATACTATGACTTAGCCGATCGCTCACTGGCTCAAGCCGAAGAAATAGCAAAGTATAATAAGTATGATAAAGTCGAAAAACAAACAATTGCAGAGATGAAAAAATTACTCAATCCCAATAATATTGAAAATGTAAAACTTTACTTACAAGACTTACTCGACAAGCATTCGGATAAACTCATAAATATTGATAAAGATATTTTCAATATTTACTTAAAAAAATAATCGATAAATTTTTACATTTCATAAAAAATGAGTTATTTTGCCATCCAATTAAAAAACACATCAGAAATGTCACGTATTTGTCAGATAACAGGAAAGAAAGTAATGGTAGGAAACAATGTTTCACACTCTAACCGTAAAACCAAAAGAAGATTTTACCCCAATTTATTTGATAAAAAATTCTATATTCCCGAAGAAGATAAATGGATAACCCTTCGTGTATCTGCTGCCGGAATTAGAAATATCAATAAAAAAGGTATTACCGCTTGCTTAAAAGAAGCAAAAGCAAAAGGCTACATCAAGTAAGAGAATAAAGATTAATATTTATATTGAAAGCCGTTTCCATAATTTAGGAGACGGCTTTTTAATTTTTCTTATTTTTTAAACAATAAAATTTATAGCATAACGTTTTTATCGAAACCAAAAACAAAAATGCCTATGCAAACACTTACTTTTTTTGAAGTTTCTGAAATTTTAGACAATGAACTTCAAATTTTAAAAAAATCAGAAAAAAAACAACCAAAAGAGATGCAACCCAAAAAATCTACGCTCGATTTTATTACCAATTATTCAAAAGCGTATTCGGTTCGTTCCTCCCAAACGGTTGAATTTATCGAAAACATTTTAAACTGAATTTTTAAAGCGTTCCCAAATTCGGGAGCGCTTTTTTCGTTGATTTCTCTTACATTTGTTTCATGACAAAAAAAGAGAAATTCAAAGCCATTATTGCTTACTTTGAGCAAAATATGCCCGAAGCACAAACCGAATTGCATTACTCAAATGCGTTTGAGTTGCTTGTGGCTGTTATTCTTTCCGCTCAATGTACCGATAAACGTGTCAATCAAATTACCGAAAAACTTTTTCCGGCTTTCCCTACACCCGAAGCAATGGCATCGGCAACCCCCGAAGAAATATTTGAATATATAAAATCGTGCAGTTACCCGAATAACAAAGCCAAACATTTGGTAGGAATGGCAAAAATGCTGTTGGAAGAATTTAACGGAGAAATCCCCTCTGATATCAAACAATTGCAAAAACTGCCCGGAGTAGGCCGTAAAACGGCCAATGTGATTGCTTCTGTTGTGTTTGATAAACCGGCTATGGCAGTAGATACACATGTGTTTAGAGTGGCTCATCGCTTAGGATTGGTGACAAATAAAGCAAAAACGCCACTTGAAGTAGAAAAACAATTGGTTAGGTATATTCCCAAAGACAAAATTGCCATTGCACATCATTGGTTAATACTGCACGGGCGTTATGTGTGCTTGGCCAGAAGACCAAAATGCGACAAATGCGGATTGACGCAATATTGTGATTATTTCAAGAAAAATAAAGGTATTGTTTAAAAAAGTAAGGGTAAGCTACTTACATCGCACCGCTACAACCACCTACCCTTGCTACCTTCCGGTCCTGGGGGATTCAGCGGGAGCTGGTCGTGTAAGACTTACCCTCGGCTGCAAATGTAATATTTTCTTTTTATTTGATGATTTTTCAAAGACTATTTTTATTGCTCGAAGAATACAACATGGTTAAGATAGAAAAACTGCCCAGCAACAACATGATTAAAATCAAAATTCCACTGAGCATAAATGCTGTGGCCAAAGAATATTTATCTGAAATATACCCCAAAAAAGGAGAGAGAACAGCAAACAATATGCGTATTAATAAACTTCTGATACTCATTACAGTAGCTCTGATTTCTGAAGAAGTAAAACGGTTAATTTCATTGCGTAGCAATGGCGTAGCAATGCCTCTTATAGCATAAAAAATAAACACAAATACAAGCATAAATTTTTGCGCAGATAATGAAAGAATAAAATAGAGGACAGGAATGCCAAAGAAAATAATTGCCAACAAACTTTTTTCATCCATAAATGAATAAATGCGGTTTAAGTAAAAGGAAAAAAAAGCAACCGTTAAGTTAAGGGCTGCACCTAAAATCCCAAAATAAATAATAGGAATATCCAACCATAAATAATACGGTTGAATAAACCAAGCCATTGTTAATGTTCCCACCCCAATAATTGAAGAAAACCAAACGGCTTGCTTAAGCATCTTATTATCACGAAAAGTGTGTTTGAAAATTTCTTTCAGGTTAAAACCTTTAAAATGTATGGACTCTGTTTTTGGTTCACGAATAAATAAAGCAAAAACTACACCCAAAAAATAAATGGGAATTTGCAACCACAAAGTAGTGCGTAAAGAATAAGCCGCAATAAAACCACCGATGATAAAAGCAATGGCTTCAGCAAAATTGCCAAATCCAACCATTCTGCCTTCGTGTTTCATAAATTCATTTTCCTTGCCCTCGCTTTTTAGCGAGTCGTAGAGGAGGGCAGTGTCGGTTCCGGAGATAAAACTTTGACTTAAGCCAAGTAAAATGCTCCCGGGTAAAAATTCTGTAAAATTGGTAGATACAGCGTAAACCGTAATCCCAAAAGCACCAAACAGCGTTCCCAAAATAAGAGAAACTTTTCGACCGATTTTATCGGAGAAATAACCCGAAGGCACCTCGGTAATGGCTATAATGCTCGAATAAACCGCTTGGATTATCATTATTTGTGTCAATGACAATCCGTTTTGTTGAAAAAACACAACAATAACAGGCATATACAACATCAGCCATTTTGAGAACTTAATGCCGTACAGCAAATAAATATTGCGTTGCATAAATTAGAGGTGAGCTATTTACCTTTCAACAAAAAAGCTTCTATAGCCAAATCGTAACTCAACAAACCAAAGCCGGCAATGCTTCCCATGCAATATGGGGCAATGGTAGAATATTGTCTAAATTTTTCACGGGCATAAACATTGCTAACGTGCACTTCAATTACGGGAGCTTTTATGGCTCTTATCACATCAGCTATTGCTAAAGAGGTATGCGTGTAAGCACCGGCATTGAGTATTATTCCGTCAGATTGTTCGCCAAATTCTTGAAGAAAATCCACTATTTTTCCTTCTATATTTGATTGGACATAAATAAGCTCTTCCAAACTGAATTTTTCTTCCAATCCTTTAAAATAATCCGTAAAGGCCACATCTCCATAAGTGTCGGGTTCGCGTTTGCCGAGTAAATTAAGATTTGGACCATTTATAATTGCTATTTTCATCTTGTAAAAATTTTAATGTATATGTAAAAATAACGGATAAATTGAAATTGTCAGGTATAAATACAAAAAAAGCTCTCCGCAAGGAGAGCTTTTTTAAGAATAATTATCATAAAGCTTACGCTTCTTTATTTCTTAAATGCTCTAAGTATTGAGCTTTAATAATTTGTTGTCTTCTTAATACAGATTTTTTAGTATAATGTTTTCTATTGCGTAATTCTTTTAATACGCCTGTACGTTCAAATTTTTTCTTATACTTTTTTAATGCTCTTTCAATGTTTTCGCCTTCTTTTACAGGTACAATAATCATAGCTTAAAGTTCTTTATTTGTTGTTGTTATCAAATTTATTTTAGTAATCAGAGCTGCAAATTTATAAATAATTTTTTAATGCCCGTTAATTTATTTTAATATTTCTCTCGAAATTACTAATTTTTGAATTTCCGATGTTCCTTCACCAATGGTGCATAATTTGGCATCACGATAATATTTTTCTACCGGAAAGTCTTTTGTATAACCGTATCCGCCAAAAATTTGTACGGCTTCATTAGCTACACGCACTGATACTTCAGAAGCATAGTATTTAGCCATTGCCGACACCTTGTTTACAGGTAATTTGTTGTTTTTCAAATAAGCGGCTTCGTAAATTAAGTGTTCTGCGGCGGCAATTTCTGTAGCCATATCGGCAAGTTTAAAAGCTATTGCCTGATGCTGTGCAATTGGTTTGCCAAATTGTTCACGCTCTTTGGAGTATTTTAATGCCGCTTCATAAGCGCCTTTAGCAATACCCAACGATAGCGAAGCAATAGAGATTCTTCCGCCTTCCAAAACTTTTAATGCTTGAATGAATCCTTCACCTTCATTGCCCAACATTTGTGATTTGTGTACGCGTACATTGTCAAAAATCAATTCGGCAGTCTCCGAAGCACGCATTCCGAGCTTATTTTCTTTTTTTCCAGAAGAAAAACCGGGTGTACCTTTTTCGACAATAAAGGCCGACATTCCGCGAGAATCTCCTTTTTCTCCTGTACGTACGATAACTACTGCAACATCGCCACTAATGGCGTGTGTGATAAAGTTTTTTGCTCCATTTATAATATAATAATCGCCGTCTTTTACCGCTGTGGTATTCATTCCGCCGGCATCCGAACCGGTGTTGTGCTCGGTAAGTCCCCATGCACCAATCCATTCGGCAGTGGCTAATTTGGGTAAATATTTTTTCTTTTGTTCTTCATTACCAAATTGTAAGATATGTCCTGTACATAAAGAATTATGTGCCGCCACTGACAACCCTATAGAACCGCAAATTTTTCCAATCTCTTCTACTACGGTAATGTATTCATCATAGGTAAATCCTGAGCCGCCATATTCTTGAGGTACTAAAACGCCCATAAGTCCCAATTCGCCTAATTTTTTAAAAACCGGCACGGGAAATTCCTGCTTTTCATCCCATTCCATCATTTTGGGACGAATTTCTCGTTCGCCAAAATCGCGAATCATTTGGGCTATCATTTTTTGATTTTCGTTGTAAGTAAAGTCCATAGTCAATTATTTTTAATCATTTAATTTAATAGGTCACCAAACTGATGATGTTTTCAGAATAGTTGTTAATTTTTTCTTTTCCGTTCAAAAATGCCAATTCTACCAAAAAAGAAAATCCGGCAACGTGAGCATTTTGCATTTTTATCAATTCGGCAGCAGCCATAGCTGTTCCGCCGGTAGCAAGCAAATCGTCGTGTACCAGTACATTCCATCCGGGTTTTATCGAGTCTAAATGCATTTCTACTTCGGCACTTCCGTATTCCAAGTCGTATTTGTATGAAATGGTTTTGTAAGGTAATTTGCCTTTTTTTCTAACTGGAATAAAAGGAACTTTTAAACGGTTGGCTATAAGTGTTCCGAAAAAAAATCCGCGGCTTTCTACACCTACAATAGCATCAATTTTTAACGGAATAATATGCGATTCAAAAGCAGCAGTAATCTCTTCGGTCAATATAGGGTATTCAAGAATAGGGGTGATGTCTTTAAATAAAATACCTTCTTTTGGAAAATCGGGAATATCACGAATTGCCTCTTTAATTTTCGTTGATAACATACTTTTTTACGGTTAAATAGGGTACAAGTTTACGATATAATTTTTCATTTACCAAGCCTGTGCGGTTTAATTCGTAAACAGTTTTAAATCCGTTGTGTTGTTTTCGGTAGGCAACAATTAAGTTTGCCAAATCCCAATCGATATAAGGATGTGCGGCTAGTTTTTTTGCTTCCAAATTATTAATGTCTAATTTTTTTATCGTGAAATTTTCATCGAAATATAAGTGCGGTTTAATTTGTTCGTATGTTTCAGGTTTTAAGCCATATACCTCTTTAAGTTGCTCAACACTGTAAAAGCCGCCTAATTTTTCGCGAAAAGCAACAATGCGTTTACTCAATACTTTGCCTATGCCGTAAAGTTTTTTCCACTCGGTTGTGTCGGCTGTGTTGATGTTTATTTTTATTGAATTTTTTGTGCTTTTTGTATAGTTTGTAGTGTTTTGAATACTTTTTTTTGGGTTAGTGAAATTTCGCTTTTCGGTTTGAGTTTTAGAAATTGAACTGACTTGTTTTTCTTGTGCTGTTTTTTGATTGTTGTTGGTTTGCTCCAATTGCTTTATTTGCTTTTCAAATTGGGCAATTTCTTCATTGTAATTTAATGTAGTTTCACTTTTGTAAAATTCAGGCAAATATGCTTTTACGGCAATACTTATAAAAATCAGGAAAAGAACGGCATAAAATCCATAGCGTTCTATTTTGCTAAAACTGAAAAATTGTTTTAGAGGATTGGGCATATTAATCTTCTAATGGTTTTCTAATCGGGTAATCATCATTTTCAGAAAAAGAATCAGGTTTAGGTTTTGGTGGAGTTTTAAGTACTTTGTAAAAAAAGTATCCTGTAAGTAAAGTTACGGTTCCTTGAACTGTAATCATCATTATAAGTGCCGAAGTTTCCATGTTTAAATATGTTTTTAATCGTTATGTTCGATTGGGATTTTATTTTCTCTTCTTTTTGATGCTATATGTACTAAGTAGGCAATACCTGCAAATGTAAGTACCAGCAACAGTCTAGACATATCAATAAAAAATGTACCTGTAGGATGACCATTTTCAAACCATATGGTTTTTTCGCCAAACCGGAATAATTGATGTAATATGCTGCCTTTGTCAAAAATCCATCCGTTTCCGGAAGTTAAACTGTTCCAAGCAATACCCCAGTCGTCATTTTTGGGTTTAATAAGCGCACCAATAAATACAAGCATTATGAAAATGGGTGTAACCCATTTTATAAAAAATTTAAAAATGATAGGCACTCTTATGTCGGCGCCATGAGTAATTTCTTTCCATGCTTTATCTATTCCAAAAATCCAGCCAAATAAAATAACTTCTGCCAAAGCAAATACAACCAGAGATACGGTTCCTGTCCAATAATCATATTCATCAAAAACTCCTTGTTGGAAAAATAAAATTGTTGGCAAAGCCAAAATAAATACAATTATTCCAAATACTATCGCAGATTTTTTTCTACCCCATTCAAATTCATGCTCCATAAATCCCATCCATGGTGTTCCCATGGCTAATGAACTTGTCACTCCTGCAAAAAATAACAATCCAAACCAGAATACTCCAAAAATTACATTAGAAACGGCACCCCATTGGTCAAATAAATAAGGCATAGTTTTAAATGCCATCATAAATCCTGCATTATTTTGCACCCATTCCATTCCTAAATAGCCAACAGCAATTGGAATTACTACTGAAGCACCCAACACAATTTCTACAAATTCGTTCATCCAACCGGCGCTCATGGCATTCAGAGCAATATCATCTCTGTACTTTATGTAAGAAGCATAGCATTGAATAGTTCCCATTCCTACTGAAAGTGTGAAAAATACTTGTCCCGCAGCTTCAAGCCAAGTTTTAAAATTCCATAAACCATTAAAATTAGGTTCCCATAAAAAATTAAAAGCCATTGTTGCATCGCAATCTGCACATGCACCGGTGTTTCCCATTGATAAACCTTTAAAAGCCAAAAAAGCCCCAAAAATCAACAACAAGGGCATCGCTATTTTTGCAGCTTTTTCAACACCACCGCTTAATCCTTTGGATAGTATCCAAATATTAATAGCCAGAGTAACGACAAAAAAGCCCAATGCTTTCCATGGTAAATTTATTACACCATCATTTATGTCAACGTATTGATCGAAATAATGACTAACATTATTGATATCCATGCCAATAAAAGTTCCTTTTATTGATTCCCAAACATATGCTAATGTCCACGATTCAATGTAAGTGTAATAAGCAATAACACCGAAGTTTGTGAAAATACCAAAAACACCAAAATACTTCCAAAACTTTCGTTTTGTCATATTATCTAATATAAAAGGCGTGGAATGATCGCCAAATTTTCCTCCATATCTTCCCATGCCCCATTCTACAAAAAGTAAAGGCAAGCCCATTAATAAAAAACAAACTAAATAAGGTATAATAAACTCTCCACCACCATTTTGAACAGCTTTTATGGGAAATCGTAAAAAATTTCCCAACCCTACGGCGTTGCCTGCCATAGCTAAAATTAAACCTACACGAGAGCCCCAATTTTCTTTTACTTCAGTCATGATAATTGATTATTATTTTTTAATTAGAACGTCAAATATATTAAAACAAATGGCAAAATGAAAAAATATACCAAATAAACAATGTCGATGATGTGATTGAAAAATGCTTGTAAAAAAATCTCAAAACCCGGATAGAATTAAAATTTTTAGACTTATTTTTATGAAATTAAGATTACTTTTAATTAAATGTTGAATGGATATGCGTGAAACAAATATTATAAATAACTTGGAAAAGCCCTTTGTGGCATATCGCTCTTCTGCCGGTTCAGGTAAAACTTTTACGTTGGTAAAAGAATATTTGCGCTTATTGCTCTTTGCTTATAATGAAAATGCAGAGGTGAGCAAAAAATATTTCGCCCGTATTTTGGCACTGACATTTACCAATAAAGCCGCTAACGAAATGCGAGAGCGGATTATAAAAACTTTGGAAGAGTTAAGCGGTGTAAATTACACAGAGAATGAATTGTTAAAAGTACTCACACAACCTGTAGAAGAGGGTGGGACAGGAATGTCTGCGGAGGAAATCCATCACCGGGCAAAAAATATATTAAAAAAACTGCTACACAACTTTAACAATTTCAACATCAGTACAATTGATAAATTCACATTAAAAGTGGTTAATGCTTTTGCCACCGATTTACAATTGCCGCTTCATTATGAAATATATTTGGATAAAGAGGAATTATTGGAGCGAAGTATTGATTTGTTTCTGCAAAAGGTTGGTCGTCCGGGTGAAGAATTTATAACCGAAAATATATTAAAATTAATTGATGCCCGTTTAGAAGATGATAAATCTTGGCGAATAGAAAACGATTTAATAAACATAGCCAAAGAATTGCTCGATTTTTCTTCCGGAAATAAACTTTTTATTGAAAACATAACGCCCGAAAATTTTTTACAATTCAATAGAGAATTAAACGAACTTTTAAAGCAAAAAGAGAAAGAACGCGAAGAACTATTAAAAGAGTTCCACGATTTGTTAAATAAAAATGGATTAGATGAAGGTGTGTTTTCAGGTGGTCATTTCCCAAAATATATAAACAGATTATTAAGCGCTAAACCAACCGATAACTATACGCCAGGTAAAACCATTTTGGAGCAAATCGAAAATAATAATTTTTGCCGTAAAAATGAAGACGAGCACATCAAACAAACGGTCGCTTCAATGCATCCGCAATTATGCGACATTTTTCGTCGAACGCAATTAAACTTTGGTGAGAGAATGTTGATTAAAGAAATCAAGCGTTCAGCCGTTTTGTTGCCCTTTTTAAGCGAAGTGGATAATATATATCAACAATTGAAAGTCGAAAATCAAACCCTTACGCTAGAAGATTTCAACCGTTTATTGTACGAAAACGTAAAAAACGAACCTACACCGTTTATTTACGAACGCATTGGCGAACGATACAAACATTTTTTAATTGATGAATTTCAAGATACTTCGCTGATGCAATGGCATAATTTATTGCCTTTGGTAGAAAACGGATTGGCCGAGAATTTGTTTAATCTTATTGTAGGAGATGCCAAGCAGGCAATTTACCGTTTCAGAGGCGGCGAAGTAGAACAATTTACATCACTGCCCGGTATCTATAAACACCAAAACAATCCGGTTTTGCTACAACAACAAGCAACCATTCAGCGAACGTTCAAAGAAGAACACCTTGATTATAATTACCGAACCGGAGAAGTAATTGTGAATTTCAATAATCACTTGTTCAGTGCATTAAGCAAATATTTGCCACAAAAATACCAGACGGTTTACGACAGTTTGCAGCAAAAGCCCGTTAAATCCGGCGGAGCAATTAAAATATCGGTTTATGAGAATTCTGACAATAATTTTTATGAAGATATTCAACCCGGATTGCTCAACGATATTACAGAGTTGTTAAACCAAGGTTTCCGATACAAAGACATAGCAATTTTATTTCGTAATAATAAAGAAGCAAAGCAAATAGCTCAATTTCTAAATCGAAACAATATTCCGGTAATTTCTGCCGAAAGCTTGCTTGTTTTTTCTTTGCCCACGGTTAAATTAATTTATTATTTCTTCAATCATTTGGTGAATCCTTCAGAAAAAGAATATCAATACCAATTGTTGTTTTACTTTTATTTGGTGGTGAAAAATTACAATGATGAAGAAGCCAATAAAACTGTAGCCGATATATTTTACGATGCAGATAAATCAAACCCGGTAAATCCGTTGCAAATTATAAGTGATGAATCAGCAACAGATATTAAAGCGGAAGAGTATAAAAAAATGCCTGTTTTTGAGTTGTTTGAAGAATGTGTTGCTTTGTTTAATTTAGATAAATCGGCGGATAATTATTTATATGCTTTATCCGAAATTATTTATGCATTTTCGCAAAAAAAAGCACTCACCGTTTCCATGTTTGTCGAGTGGTTTGAAGATAAAAAAGATAACTTATCGGTCAATACACCCGAAAATTCAGATGCAGTAACCATCAGCACTTTACATAAAGCCAAAGGATTAGAATATCCGGTGGTGATTTTCCCATATAAAATAAAAGATTTTACAGTTCGGCCGACAAATTATTTTTGGTTGGATATCAGCAGATTTCATTTGTCTTTGGATAAAGCACCTGTGCATATCCTTAAACCTGCCGATTTTATTCCCGAATGGAAAGCTCTTAAAGAGGAGGAAAACGGTAAAATATTTCTTGATGAAATCAATAATTTATATGTGGCTTTAACTCGTCCAAAACATAAGTTAATATGGTATATCAATAAAAAAGAAGTGAAAAATGACAGCAATAAATATTTCATTGCCCATGAAGTTGAAAAGATGATAACCGATTTGGGGTTTGAAAAATCCGAAGAAAATATTATAGTGGTTGATGAAGAAAATGAAAAATTAAACATTATTGTTGATGAATATCATACTCCAAATTGGAGTGCAAAAATAAATGCAGAAAACAAAGAAGAAACTCAAACAAATACACATAAATTAAATGATTATCCGGTCAATAATTGGTTTGAAAAAATAAAAATAGCGTGGCAAGCACCCGATTATTGGGATGTGAATAATCCTAAAAGTTATACCGAATACGGCAAATTACTGCATAAACTCTTGTCGGAAATAATCAATGCAAATGATTTTGAACAGATAATAGAAAAATATCAAAAAGCAGCGTTAATTAATGAAGAAGAAGCAAAAGAAATTCGCCAAATATTTGCAAAAATGATGCAAAACCCTCAAGTGAAAGAGTGGTTTAACAGTGAATATGAAGTATTAACCGAGCCGGCAATTTTGTTACCCGAAGGGGAAACTTTCCGCCCCGACAGAATTATAAAACATAAAGATGAAACCCTTGTCATAGATTTTAAAACCGGAGAATCCGAAGCAAAACATAAAAAACAGGTCTTAAATTATATGCAAATAATGCAGCAACTCAATTTCCCTGCGGTTAAAGGTTATTTACTCTATTTACCCGAGGTAAAAGTAGAGCAAGTTTAATCTAAAAAAAATCATTATTAAATGAAATGTAAAAAGCAAAATGTTTTTTACATAAATCATTGTGTTTTAAAATAAAAGCGTACTTTTGCACCCTTGAAAACTGCAAGGTGGCATGCAGCAAGTTAAACCCCTCTCGTAATAGCCGCCAATTACGGGATACAAGTAAAACATAAAATTATTATGTCTGAAGAAAAAAAAGTGGAGGAAACTCCTAAAGCCGAAAAAGAAGTAAAAGCAACGGCTGCCAAAACCAAAAACGTGGCTCCAATCGAAGATTTTGATTGGGAAGCGTTAGAACAAAAAGGCTACAGCACAAAAGATAAAGAAGCTTTAGCCAAAGTGTACGACGAAACACTTAAAACCATTGAAGAAAATGAAGTGGTAGAAGGTGAAGTTGTAGCAAAAACAAACCGCGAAGTTGTAGTAAACATCGGTTTCAAATCAGAAGCTGTAATTCCTGTTTCTGAATTCCGTTACAACCCCGACTTAAAAGTGGGCGATAAAGTAGAAGTGTACGTAGAATCTCGCGAAGATAAAAACGGACAATTAGTACTTTCGCACAAAAAAGCACGTGCATTAAAAGCTTGGGACAGAGTAAACGAAGCATTGGAAACGCAAGAAATCATCAAAGGATACGTAAAATGCCGTACCAAAGGTGGTTTAATTGTAGATGTATTCGGTATCGAGGCATTCTTGCCCGGTTCTCAAATCGATGTTAAGCCAATTAGAGATTACGACGTTTATGTTGGTAAAACAATGGATTTACGTGTTGTTAAAATCAACAACGAATTCAAAAACGTTGTAGTATCGCACAAAGCAATTATCGAAGCTGAGCTTGAAGAACAGAAAAAAGAAATCATTGCCAAATTAGAAAAAGGTCAAGTATTGGAAGGAACCGTGAAAAACATTACTTCTTACGGTGTATTCATCGACCTTGGCGGTGTAGATGGTTTAATTCACATTACCGACCTTTCTTGGGGTAGAATCAACCACCCTGAAGAAGTGGTACAATTAGACCAAAAAATAAATGTTGTAATTCTTGATTTTGATGATGATAAAAAACGTATCGCATTAGGATTGAAACAATTACAACCACATCCGTGGGATCAATTAGACGACAGCATTAAAGTAGGCGACAAAGTAAAAGGTAAAGTTGTTGTTGTTGCCGATTACGGTGCTTTTGTAGAAATTAAACCTGGAGTAGAAGGATTAATCCACGTATCCGAAATTACTTGGAGTAATCACTTAAAACCTGCTCAAGACTTCTTTAAAGTAGGAGATGAAGTAGAAGCTGTTGTTTTAACTTTAGATAAAGAAGAACGCAAAATGTCGTTGGGTATTAAGCAATTAACACCCGACCCATGGGCAGAAATCGAGAAAAAATATCCGGTAGAATCTAAACACACAGGAAAAGTAACCAACATCTCTGATTTTGGAGTATTTGTTGAGTTAGAACCCGGTGTTGATGGATTAATTCACATCTCTGACCTTTCTTGGACAAAGAAAATTAACCACCCTTCAGAAGTAACCAAAGTAGGCGAACCAATCGATGTGGTTATTTTGGAAATTGACCGTGATAACCGTCGTTTAAGCTTAGGACACAAACAATTGGAAGAAAATCCATGGGATGTGTTTGAAAGCGTATTTACCGAAGGTTCTGTTCACGAAGGACAAATTACCGAAATCAACAACAAAGGTGTAGCAACAGTTGCATTGCCTTACGGTGTTGAAGGTATAGCTACCAAAAAAGGCTTGGTAAAAGAAGACGGTTCAACTGCAAAAGTTGATGAAAAATTGCCGTTTAAAGTATTGGAATTTAATCGCGACGCGAAGAAAATAGTTGTTTCTCACACAGCTACTTTCAAAGACGAAGAGATTAAAGAGAAGAAAGAAAAAGCCAAAGCCGCTAACAAAGCAGTGAAAAAATTACAACAAAACGTTGAGAAAACTACATTGGGAGATTTAGATGCACTTAGCGCATTAAAATCAGAAATGGAAAAAGGAAGCGACGAAGAAAAGTAGTTTTTACATTTCACTAATAATTCAACCGCCCCAAAATTCAATTTTGGGGCGGTTTTGTTATATATAAAAACATCAACTTATTGGCTATCAACAACTGTTAAAAAAAACAATTGCCTAATCCGGTAAATTCGTTACACAAAAAGAAAAGAATAATTAACTTTACTTTTTAAGAGTCAATATATGTCTAAAACTGATATTCTAGAAAAAGCAAAGCAAATTTTCAACTCTTATTTAGAGCAGAATAATCATCGTAAAACCCCCGAACGGTTTGCTATTTTAGAAGAAATTTACATGAGCGACGGGCATTTTGACATTGAGACACTATATATTTTAATGAAAAATAAAAAATACCGTGTCAGCAGGGCTACTTTATATAATACAATAGAATTGTTGCAACAATGCAATCTGGTACGCAAACATCAGTTTAAAAACAGTATAGCTCAATTCGAAAAAGCTTATCCGGCAAAACAGCATGACCATATAATTCTTACCGACAGCGACGAAGTAATAGAATTTTGCGACCCGCGAATTGAAACCATAAAAAAAACACTCGAAGAAATGTTTGATGTGAAAATCCTGCATCATTCACTTAATTTTTATGCCGTAAAAAACAAATCAGAAGATAAATCTTAATCTATGAGTTTTTCGTTTGTAGTATCATATCGTTCACCCGGTAAAGTTGAGATTTTATTGAAAGGAAAATTGCTCGAAAAAAGTCAAGCACTCGAATTATTGGAAAAAATAAAAGAGTTTTACTTGGAAAATACACCCGATATTTATCTCGACTTAAAAGAGTTGGAATACCTGAACAGTTCGGGATTAAACGTGTTGATTCAAATACTTACGCAAGCCCGAAATCATGGCGCAGAGGTTTATTTGCAACACATTCCGCAAGAAATTGATAAATTATTACTCATTACTAAATTAAAAAGTATCTTTAAAATCGTAGAATAACATTAAATACAATCAATCACATGAAAGCAGATGTATTATTAGGTCTTCAATGGGGAGATGAAGGAAAAGGTAAAATTGTAGATGTCCTTACACCAAAATATAACGTTATTGCCCGTTTTCAGGGAGGTCCGAATGCCGGCCACTCACTAAAATTTGGAAATATCAGCCACGTGTTGCATACCATTCCGTCCGGAATTTTTCACGAAGATAAAATTAACCTTATCGGAAACGGCGTGGTAATAGACCCCGTTGTATTAAAAAAAGAAATAGACAAACTAACCGAAATGGGCGTGGATGTCAGCAAGAATTTGTTTATTTCAAAAAAAGCACATCTGATTTTGCCCACACATAAATTGATTGATGCAGCTTCTGAACAAGCCAAAGGAAAAACAAAAATCGGTTCTACCCTTAAAGGAATTGGTCCTACTTATATGGATAAAACCGGACGAAACGGACTACGAGTGGGCGATACTTTACAAGATACGTTTTTGCAACAATACGATAAGCTTGTACAAAAACACAAGCAAATATTGAGTTTTTACAACTTTGAATATGATTTGGAGCCCTTGCAAGAGGAGTGGATGAAGAGTATTGATTTTTTACGCCAATTGAATTTGATTGACAGTGAACATGCTGTCAATAAATATTTGAATGAGAATAAATCGGTGTTGGCTGAGGGAGCGCAAGGAACATTGCTCGATATCGATTTTGGTTCATATCCATATGTAACATCAAGCAATACCATCACTGCCGGAGCATGTACTGGTTTAGGCATTGCACCGAATAAAATAGGTGAAGTGTTCGGAATTTTCAAAGCGTATTGTACCCGGGTGGGCAATGGACCATTTCCTACCGAATTATTGGATGAAACAGGCGAACAAATTCGTAAAGCGGGACATGAATTTGGAGCAACTACCGGTCGTCCACGCAGATGTGGTTGGCTCGATTTACCGGCTTTGAAATACGCTATTATGATTAATGGTGTAACTCAACTTATTATGACTAAAGCCGATGTTTTGGGTGAGTTTGATACCATAAAAGTGTGTACGCATTATGAAATTAACGGTGAAAAAATTGACTACATGCCTTATGATTTGGTCAACGTAGAAGTTAAACCCATTTACAAAGAATTGCCCGGCTGGAAAGCCGACCTTACGCAAATGCACTCGGCTGATGAATTGCCACAAGCATTACATCATTACATTGAGTACCTCGAAAATGAATTGAAAGTTCCCGTAACCATTGTTTCTGTTGGTCCGGACAGAAGTCAAACCATAATCAGGGAAAAATCGTTGGTTTAATGATTGTCAACATTAAAATACAATATCAAAAAGGAATAAAGTTTTTGCTTTATTCCTTTTTAGCTTTAGCATTACCCACACTTTCTTTCGCTCAAAAAAAAGTAAATATAGAGCAAGCCGACAAGTTATTCTTTGACAAAAAACAAGGCAACGCCCAGAAGCTTTTGGGCAATGTGAAATTCAGTCACGACAAAGCCGTTATGTTTTGCGACAGCGCTTATTTCTTTTCCGATTCCAATAAAGTGGATGCCTTTGGGCACATTCATATAATAGAAAATGATACCATGCACTTATTTGGCGATACATTGCATTATTACGGCAATACGCAAAAAGTGAAAATTACAGGCAATGTGTTGATGCAAACCAATAGTATTGAATTAAAAACCAATTCGTTATTATACAACAGAAAACAAAATGTAGCTTATTACACAGGAAAGGGAGAAATAATACAAAAAAAAGAGAATCTGCATCTCACGAGCAAAATAGGGACATATAATGTCGCCGCATCCTTGTTCAGTTTTAAACAAAATGTTTTGCTTACCCATCCGGATTTTACCTTACAAGCCGATACTTTTCAATATCAATATGCGAAAAATAAAGCTGTTTTTATTTCGCCCACACACATTCAGTTGAAAGACAGTACAAATATCTATACCGAAAATGGCTGGTATTTGCTTAAAAAAGGCGAGGGGAAGTATTTTAAACCCACGCAAATTAATATTAAAGGCAAAGAAATTACAGCCGATACATTGTTTGTGAACCAAAAAGAAAATTGGGCATACGGAATTTCCAATATGAAAGTAACCGACACGGCAAATGCCGTTGTGTTGGGTGCGCAATACGGATATATGAATCATACATCAGACAGTATTTTTTTATCTGATTTACCGTATTTACAACAATTTAAAGATTCCGATACCTTGACATTTATTGCCGATACAATTATTGTGAAACAAGAAAAAGATACACTTACGGCTGATAGCGCCAAACAAGCGCCGAAAAGACATATCTATGCGTATCATCATGTGGAATTTTTTAAGAAAGATTTACAAGGAAAATGCGACTCGATGGTTTATCATTCAGCCGATTCACTGTTGCATTTGTTCAAAAATCCTGTAATATGGTCGGGCATAAACCAAATGACTGCCGACAGTATGGCGCTGAAAATTTTCGAGGGAAAGATTCAACAATTAATTCTACGGCAAAATGCATTTATTTGCTCGCAAACCGACAGTTTATTGAACTTTTACGACCAAATCAGCGGAAAAAACATGACCGGTTTTTTTAAGGATAACAAAATTGTTAAAGTAATAGTAAACAAAAATGCTCAAACCCTTTATTATTCAGAAGATGATAACGGAAAATACATTGGAGTAAACAAAGCTTTTGCTTCAAACTTGGAGATTCGCTTTAAAGAAGAAAAAATTCATCGCATTGTTTATTTAACCAAACCTTCGGCAAAGTTTATTCCAATATCCAAATTAGAGGATAATGAGAAATTTTTTAAAGGATTTAAATGGTTGGCTAATCAAAAAACCGATGATAAAAGTCTGAAAAGCAGGTTAATTCAGTAGTTTTCAATTAATACACATTCACTTCTCTTTCCAGTGTAATGCCAAATTTGTTTTGTACACTTTCGATAATTTTTTCCGATAAATCATAAATTGGTTGACCATTCTCAAGTGAATAGTTTACCAATACCAACGCTTGATTTTTATGCACGCCATAACCGTCAAAAGTTTTACCTTTCCAACCGCATTGCTCTATTAACCAGCCGGCAGCTAATTTCACCTTATTGTCCGGTTGAGGGTAATTCGGTATATCGGGAAAATTCTTTTTTAGCCGGGCAAATGTTTCTTGACTTACCGTTGGGTTTTTAAAAAAACTGCCGGCATTTCCTATTTCTTCAGGGTTGGGTAACTTTTCCGTCCTGATGGCTATTACTGCATCGCTTACCGCTTTTAAAGAAAGCTCTTTTACGCCCATTTCATCCAGTTTTTGCCGAATGGCGCCGTATGAAGTGTTAAAATGCGGCTTTTTACTCAAAGTAAAATCTACGGAAGTAATAAAGTATTTATTTTTATGAGAGGTTTTGAAAATAGAAGTGCGATAACCAAACCGGCATTCATCGTTTGAGAATTGTTCCATTTCGCCGGTTTCTAAATTTATGGCATTTACCTTTGTTATTACATCTTTCACTTCCACACCATAGGCACCAATATTTTGCATAGGTGCTGCCCCAACCGTCCCGGGAATGAGTGATAAATTTTCAATACCCGCCCAATTATTTTCAATGCAATGAAGTACAAATTGATGCCAATTTTCGCCCGCGGCAGCATTTATGTTCACCGTTTCGTCGTTTTCGCTTGTTTTTTCAATACCGGATAATTCATTGATGATAACAATGCCATTAAAATCTTTGGTAAACAGTACATTACTGCCGCCGCCCAAAATCAAATGCGGGTTTTCTTTATACAATTTTGATTGGATAAGTTCTTGCAAACTGTCGGTAGAATGTATTTTTATCAAGTATTTACATTTTGCATTTAAGCCGAACGTATTATATGCTTTTAAAGAAGCATTGGTTTCAATATGCATAACCCTTTGTATTTTTAGATAAAGTTAGGTTTTGTAATAAAAAAATGTGCACTTTTTCACGATATTTATCAAAAAAGATGCGTTAATAATATTATTTTTATCGCTAATGAAAAAAGTAATAGTAACCGTAACCAATGATTTAGTGGCTGATAATCGTATGCACAAAGTATGCGAAACACTTGCCGATAATAATTATTCGGTTACTTTAGTGGGGAGAAAATTACCGTATTCACAACCGGTTCATCGCAAGTATAAAACACACCGGTTTAAATTATTGTTTAAAAAAGGACCTTTATTTTATGCCGAATATAATATTCGTTTGTTTTTGTTTCTTTTACTTCATCGGTTTGATATTTATTTCGCCGTAGATTTGGATACCATTTTACCCAATGTAATGGTTGCTAAAATGAAGAATAAACCGGTTGTTTATGATGCACACGAATATTTTCCCGAAGTGCCTGAAGTGGTGAATCGAAAAAAGATTAAAAAAATTTGGGAAGCAATTGAAAATTTCGCTGTTCCAAAGGTTGATGCGGTAATTACAGTAAGTCAAGGCATCGCCGATATTTTTAACCAAAAATACAATGTTGAGGCAACCGTTGTAAGAAATGTGCCCAAAAGTTATGCTTGCAAAACGCAAAAAAGTAAAAAACCATTGATTATTTATCAGGGAAGTGTCAATGTGCATCGAGGTGTGGAATATTTGGTGCAGTCGATGAAGTATTTACCTGATGAAGTGATATTGTGGATAATAGGTACCGGAGATATTTTTGATGTGGTAGAATCTTTGGTGGAGATTGAAAACCTTGAAAGCAGAGTGAAATTATTTGGGAGAGTCCCGTTTGAAGAATTACCCAAATATACTTGTCAAGCGTGGGTAGGCGTAAGTATCGAAGAAAATGTAGGGGAGAGCTACCGTCTGGCATTGCCCAATAAATTATTTGATTATATTCAAGCGGAAATTCCGGTACTTGTCAGTGATTTGCCCGAAATGCGCAAAATTGTTGAACATTATCAAATTGGAGAAATTTTACCCAATCATCAACCACACATAATTGCAGAATCGTTAAAAACTTTGTTGTTTGATTTGGGCAAAAGAAAATATATTGCAGATCATCTGGCAAAAGCCAAAAGGGAATTGCATTGGGAAAATGAACAAAAAATCCTGCTCAAAACATTGAGCAGGATTAGAAAATGAATTTAAAATTATTTTATCAATTTTATAATAAATTGAGAATCTTTATTCTGTAAATGAACAAAATATAATCCTTTGCTTAAATTGTTGGTTTCTACAATTATTGATTGATTATTATCATTTAAGTATAAATTTTCATCATAAATTAACTGACCCAAACCGTTAAACAGCTTTAGTTGATAGTTTCCACTATTCAAATTTGCTGTATTCAATATTAAATTAGAATTAGTGAAGAAAGCATTTACAAATTCTTTTTCACTCATCTTATTGACGCCTGTACATACATCAATGGTAAATGTAGAATTTAGAGTGTCAGAGCCACATGCATTAGAAACAATTAAAGAATAAGGATGTGTGCCTGAAGTGTTAAATGTTAAAGAAGCAAACGGCCCATTAGCTGATGATACAGAAGGTGAACCTGCCGGAAAATACCAAGTATATGTTCCGGGGTTAATCGAAGATGTTCCATCAAAAGTTACGGTTTGCCCTGGGCACACAGGCATAGGCGAGTAAGTTGCATTTGCAACAGGTGTATTGGTAACATAAATGGTTACAGAGTTTACATTAGAGCAACCTGAACTTGTCCCTGTAACAGTATAAGTAGTTGTATTGGTAGGTGATGTAGTAATAGAAGGGGTTGTTTGCCCTCCGGGTGTCCATAAATATGTATTTGCTCCTCCTGCAGTAATTGTTACTGAACTCCCTAAACATATACTATCTGCAGAGGCACTAATAGTTACCACAGGCGTTGGATTTACAGTTATACTGACAGAATCAATATCATATAGAGAACATCCGCCGCCAATAACTTCAAGATAAGCGGTATATGTCCCGGCATTATTATATGCTACACTTTGTTGTACATTAGTTGAACTGTTCGGAGAGCCCCCAAAAAAAGTCCAAACTAAGGTATCTTGAAATGTCGAACCGGTAGCGTCAAAGTTTACAATATCTCCCTCACAAATAGTTGTAGCAGATGCGGTAATAGTTGCCACCGTTGTATCATTGGTAAGCCATGGCATGATGTAGTGAGATAATGAAATTCCCCATGAATTTGTTTCGGAATAGGCATGCCATGTATTAGTATTCCATTTTTCCCAGGCAGTATTCACCGGAGATTCACCGGAAGCATTTGTTACAATTGCCAAAGTATCATTAGCTGTATATGATAAATTTGAAAAATCTATTCCTACAAAAATTTCTCCTGATGCAGGAATAGGTACGGCGTTGTCAAACTCAATAAAAGGAATAGAACCTCCGGCTTGTAATTCTGCAATTGTCATAGTTTTAGTTGCAAGTATTGAACCTGGTGTGCCACCTGTTCCATCCCAAACATTAATATCTACGGTCTTGTTTGTATTGGCAGAATATAACTTGCCAAACCAAATGTACGTGCCCACTAAATATTGATAAGCTCCTGTAGTAGCGTTGGTGAAATATTCGGCTTTTGCAACGTCATCATAGCTGTTTACACCGGCAACATACCCTCCTCCTGGAGAAGAAACTGAGTACAATGTAGGGGTCCATCCGAAGTGAAATGGAACGCCATTGGTGTCAAGGTAGACAATTTCACAGCTTGAAGCAGAATCAACCGTAATGTAAGCTGTTTTTATTTCAGTATCACTACCATTAGCATTAGAAACAGTTAATGCCACTTCATAAGTGCCAGGATTGGCATAAGTAACAGCAGGTGGGGTTTGCCCATTAAACGTAGAAGGAGTTACTCCCCCTAAGTTTTGATTGTCAAAATTCCAAGACCACGATGTGGGATTGTAAGTTGATAAATCGGTAAATGTTACACTACCTCCCGCAGTAATAGTTGTGTAATTGGCAGAAAAATCTGCAACAGGTGGATTGTTTAACGATGCACTTACACAATTCATTGCGGCAAATGCATTTATTCTTCCGCTGCCTAAATCTCCTATGTAAGATGGATTGGCAGCGTTTATATTGTCACAAGAAGATATAAGGCAATTTACAATGTCTTGTTGAGGCATTCCGGGATTTAACGAAATCATCAATCCCAATAAACCTGATACCATTGGCGAAGCCATTGAAGTACCGGACATGTAAGCATAACTGCCAAAAGGCACTGTGCTGGCAATATTACTTCCCGGTGCAGTTACATCTACGGCTGAGCCATAATTTGAAAAACTAGATTTTGCATCGCCTGTTGTGGAAGATGCTACACAAATTACATTGTTATAATTTGAAGGATAATGAGCATTTCCCGATAAGTCCATATCATTATTGTCATTTCCGGCTGCAGCAACAATAATACTTCCTTGATTCCAAGCCCAATTTATAATGTTTTGTGCAGTTGTAGAGTATCCATATCCACCCCACGAGCAATTTATTACATGAGCACCGTTTAATGCTGCATAATATATACCGTCATAACCGTTAGAAACAGAGTTTGCCCCTGAACTGTTTGCCGTGGCTTTTACCGGCATAATCGTAATGCCAAAGCCAATTGATGCTACTCCAATGTTGTTATCCGTAGTTGCTCCTGTTATTCCGGCTACATGAGTACCGTGGTCCCAAGAACTGTTTGGTGGAGTTAGGTCATTGTCGTTATCGCCTACATCAAATCCATTTACATCATCGATATAACCATTGCCATCATCATCAACACCATTATTTGGAATTTCCCCACTATTTGTCCAAATTTGATTTGTCAAATCAGGATGTCCGGTTTCTATTGCATTATCTACAGTGGCTACAATGATATTGGCATTACCGGTGCTTACATTCCATGCTTGACCGGCATTTATTTGAAACAAGCCCCATTGTGTAGAAGAATTGTAATTTGGGTCGTTGGGAGTATAAGTAATGCGGTCATATGGAACTTTTTCTGCATAAACCACTTTACCTGTTGATTCTAAATATTGAATTATTTCATCTACTTTATGTATAGAAGAAAACTCGAGCAAAAAAGTATGGAGTAAGGCATTTGAACCTTTTGCTTTAGGAAATGGTCGGGTGATTGAAGTTATTCCATATTGATTTTTAACTTCTTCTATAAATGAAAAGCTATATTTTGAATTTGAATAGTTTTTACTTTTTGATAATTGATTTTCAAGTAACACATCACTTTTTACTTGAAACCATATTTTACCATCCTGATAGTGTTGATAAACGCTTTGCGATAGTAATTGCAGACTAACAAAAAAGACAATGGAAAGGAAGAATAGTACTTTTTTCATGGGAATAAATTTTTTGATTATTCCCAAATATAATCATTTTATTTAGAAATTATGTACCTGATAAACAGGTTTTTATGTATGTTGTGTTTAATTTAATAGTACTGTTACATTAATACGCTTTGGCAAAAATAACTCTTCTTTTGCTGGGTTTTCCGGTATAAATGCACTTGCCTTCTTCTTCCTTGGCATCTAATGGAATACAACGAATAGTAGCTTTTGTTTCTTCTTTTATCTTTTCTTCGGTTTCGGGAGTGCCGTCCCAATGTGCGTAAATAAATCCGCCTTTTTCTTCCAATATTTGTTTAAATTCTTCGTAAGTATCGGCGTAATGAATGTTTTCTTCTCTAAAATCAAGTGCTTTTTGATAAAGGTTTTCTTGAATTTGTTCTAAAAGATGTTCAACCTTTACAGCTAAATTATCTTGGTGGAGTATTTCTTTTTCCAACGTATCTCTTCGGGCAATTTCTATTGTGTTGTTTTCCAAATCTCTTGGACCAATGGCAATTCTTACCGGAACACCTTTAAGTTCGTATTCTGCAAATTTCCAACCCGGTTTATGTGTGTCACGGTTATCGTATTTTACACTAATTCCTTTACTTTCCAGTTCTTCTTTTAATTTGAATGCAACCTCATTAATGGCATTAAGTTGCTCTTCACCTTTATAAATAGGCACAATAACAACCTGAAAAGGCGCCAATACCGGAGGTAAAACCAATCCGTTATCATCGGAATGAGTCATAATTAACGCACCCATTAAACGGGTAGAAACACCCCAAGAAGTAGCCCATACATAATCTTGTTTACCTTCTTTGGTGGCAAATTTTACGTCAAATGCTTTGGCAAAGTTTTGACCTAAAAAGTGTGATGTGCCTGCTTGTAGAGCTTTCCCATCTTGCATCAATGCTTCTATACAATAGGTTTCTTCGGCACCGGCAAATCGTTCGTTTTCGGTTTTTAACCCTTTTATCACCGGCATTGCCATATAGTTTTGGGCAAATTCGGCATAAACATCCAACATTTTTTCCGCTTCTTCAATGGCTTCGTTTTTTGTAGCGTGTGCTGTGTGGCCTTCTTGCCATAAAAATTCGGCGGTGCGTAAAAATAAGCGCGTGCGCATTTCCCAACGAACAACATTTGCCCATTGGTTTACCAAAATAGGCAAATCACGATAAGATTGTATCCAATTTTTGTAGGTGTTCCAAATAATGGTTTCCGATGTTGGTCTTACAATTAACTCTTCTTCCAGTTTGGCATCAGGATCTACAACAACACTTTTACCGTCTTCGGCAGTTTTTAATCTGTAATGTGTTACTACTGCACATTCCTTGGCAAAACCTTCTACGTGAGCAGCTTCTTTGCTCAAATACGATTTTGGTATAAATAACGGAAAATAAGCATTTACGTGTCCGGTTTTCTTAAACATATCATCCAGCACGCGTTGCATTTTTTCCCATATTGCATAGCCGTAGGGTTTAATAACCATACATCCTCTTACGGCTGAATGCTCGGCCAAATCTGCTTTTACAACCAATTCGTTATACCATTGCGAATAATCTTCTTTTCTGCTTGTTAGTCCTTTTGCCATTTTTGGTACAGTATTTGTTAAAATAATTATGATTTTTAACTTTTCATTAACAAAACGAAAAATCGATGACAAAAATAACTCAAAATATGTATTTAAAACCTATAAATGGAGGAAATAAAATGAAAACTTACATTTCAGCATTATTAATTGCTTTTACGGCTTTTCAGTTAAATGCACAAGACGATATTTATTACTCGGGAAGTAAAGATGATGATGCCCAAAACGGCTCTTACTTTACCGATGATTCCAAAAACAGTAAAGATTCTGTTTCGATAGATAATTATACTACTCGAGATGCAGAATATTCGCAACAACAGGGCAATGTGCAACCGGATAGCACCAGTACTGAAGTTTATCGTTCTGAAGACGGGGATACTTACATCACGAATTACAACTATTATAATGGCGATAATTACGAGTTTGAAGATAATGATGATTATTATGATTATGAATATGCTTCACGAATAAGAAGATTTAACCGTCCCTATTATGGTTTTGGATATTATGATGATTGTTATACCAACTATTATTGGTACAATTACGACCCTTATTATTGGGGTACCAGTATATATGTAAGTTATAACTGGTGGTATCCTCGCCCACGATTTTATTGGGGATGGAACTCTTGGACAGGATGGTATGCCGGGTGGTCATGGGGATATGGTTGTTCACCTTATGGTGGTTATTATGGCTATTCTTATTGGAACGGTTATAATAATGGCTACTGGAACGGTTACTGGAATGGCTATTACGACGGATTATACGGAAGCAATTATTATCCTCATTACTACAACAGCTTAGATAATAACAGTTATTATTACGGTCATCGAGATACACGTCGCTCTACCGGAATATTTGATAATTCAGCATCAAACAATAACAATATAAATTCTAATTTGACTTTTGGTGAAAAGTACGAAAAAGCAATTGCCAACAATAATTCGCTTAACACAAGTACAATAGCTAAACCATCTGCTGCCAATAATACGGTGAAAACCAAAAGTGCCGCACAAACGGTTAACTATACAAAGCCATCAGCACCGGTTCAACAAACTGCTGTAAAAAATCCTACAACAGGAAAGCCTGGACAAAATAAACCGGTTACCAAAGCGCAAACAGCACCAAATTCAAATGTTACTTACAATAAACCTGTAAATAAACCCATTACCAAATCTCAAACCTATAATAAACCTAAAACTTATACAACATCAAAACCAAAAACTACTTATACTAAACCCAAACAAACATATAACAAACCCGTTTATACCAAACCTAAACAAACCTATAATAAACCTAAAACCTATTCTCAACCTAAAACGTATGCGAAGCCAAAAACATACAGTAAACCCAAAACGTACAGCAAACCACGTACTTATTCAAAGCCAAGCTATTCTCGTCCGGCTTCAAAACCATCATACTCACGTCCGAGTGGTGGTGGAACACAAAGACGCACCGGCGGTATGAGAAGACCGTAAAAAAGAGATATAAACTTGAATAGAAAAGGATTAGTTAAATGAAAATAAATTTAAAAAATATGAAAAAGATATTTGCACTTATTGTACCGGTAATGTTATTGACTGATGCAGTTACTGCTCAAAACGAAACCGACGCTTTTCGTTACAGTTATATCAATCATTTTGGAACAGCAAGGTTTAATGCTATGGGAGGTGCTTTTACTGCGTTAGGCGGAGATTTTAGTTCAATTGCCTTAAATCCGGGAGCTTTGGCCGTGTATAGAGGTTCTGAAATTGTTTTTACGCCGGCATTTGATTTGAACTCTACTGATGCATCGGTAAATGGATACTCAATGAATGACTCTAAACTTAATGTAAACATCAGCAATTTTTCTTATGTCGGAAATTTTAATGCCGCCTCGCACGATATTATCAGTTGGGATTTTGCCTTTGGATATACACGATTGGCAAATTTCAATAATGAATATTCCATTGATATTGCATCATCAAGTCCGTCATTATTACAATCTTACATCAATGATTTGAATGCCGGAAACGGAACCTACGAAGGTGATATTCCCGATTTATATCCATTTGATATTAATTTGGCATATCAAAATTATTTAATCAATCCGTTAGCAACCGATACAATGCATTATTCGCATGAAATGGCAAATGCAACAAGCATCAATAAATATAAAAATGTAACAACAAGAGGCGGAATGGGTGAAACATTTGTCGGTTATGGAGCAAATTTAAATGATGTACTGTATTTTGGAGCAACTGTTGGTTTTCCAAAAATCAGATATATTGAAAAATCGGTTTATCAAGAATCAAATGACGATACTACTGTTACGGTTCAATCATTTACCAAAAATGATTACTTAAAAACAACCGGAAGTGGTATAAACTTCAAATTGGGCGTTATTTATCGAGTAGTAGATTGGTTTAGAGTAGGATTGGCACTTCATTCATCATCCTATTTTACAATGCACGACTCATGGAACAGCAATATGGATGCAAAATTCAAGGATAATTCTTCTTACAGCTATTCTTCACCGGCAGGTTTGTATGATTATAATTTACGCACACCTTACAGAGTTGAAGCCGGCGTTGGGTTTATAATTGCTCAAAATGGTGCATTAAGCGTAGATTATGAATATGTAGATTATACTGCAGCAAAATTCAATCCTTCTTCCAATTCGCCAGATGGTTATTCATTTGTAGAAGAAAATAAAAATATTGACTTAATGTTTAAACCTACGCATAATGTCAGAGCCGGTTTTGAATGGAAGTTTACAGAAGAAATTCGTATGCAACTCGGATACCGTTGGTATGACAATCCGTATGCTTTTGCAAAAAATCCCAATCAACAAATATATTCGGGGGGAATAGGGTATAAAACGGATGAATTTTACATCAACTTGGGCTATTTTTACCAAAACCAACAACAACAGGCATTATTGCACTACGGAAGCGAGGAAGTTGTGAATAAAAACAGTACAAACCATAATTTGAGTATTTCTTTCGGTGTGCGATTTTAGATTTTTTTTTAGATGTTTAGATAAAGAATATAAAAAAGAGCAAGCTTTTTCATGTAAACTTGCTCAAAGATAATTTTAAAAGCCGAATTTTTATACTTACTCTTCAAATATTTCGTACTGAAAAGTTTCCATAATCTGGTTGGCCAATAATTTTACACAAGCTTCGTCTATACGAGCGGCGGCAGTGTTTTTGTCAGGTGCATCCAATAAGATGGTAATATGTTTTCCTATGCGTACATCTTCTACTTCAATTCCCAAATTTTTCAATCCTGATTTTACGGCTTTTCCTTGTGGGTCTAAAATTGCCTTTTGCGGCATAATGTCTATTTCTGCTCTAAATTTCATTTTCTTTTTTATTAAACAAGTGAATAATTATTGAAATTAATATGTACAAAATTATGATAAAAGGAATAGCCAACAACTGCATCCACGCTAAAAGTATTCCACAAGTTATTAAAAATACAAACTTCACTTCATTTCCTTTAAAACCAAATGATTTAAATTTTAGAGCAAATAAAGGCAATTCGGCAACCAGTATGTAAGAAAACAATAAAGTGTTGACTAATATAACATTGGGTTGCAAGAGAAATTCAAAGGTGTTTTTAATCAATAGATTCTCTGTTGGGAAATATTTGATTAACGGAAGAGAAACCCAAAATAAAGCATTTGCCGGGGTGGGAACACCAATAAAAGAAGTGCTTTGCCGGGTGTCAATATTAAATTTTGCCAAACGTAACCCGGAAAATACGGCAATTAAAAAAGGCGTGAAAACCAACCAGGGTAAGGTTTGAAAAGTATTTTCCGATTGAAAATTTCGCAAAAAATTAAAAACAGTCATTGCAGGAGCAACACCAAAAGTTACCATATCGGCTAATGAGTCTAATTCTTTACCAATGGGTGAACTTACTTTGAATAATCGTGCCGAAAATCCATCGAAAAAATCAAAAATCGCTGCCATAAATACAGCATATGCAACAAAATCAAACTGTTGCAAAAAAGCAAAATAAATGGCAAAACATCCTGAAAGTAAATTCAAAGAAGTTAATGTGTTCGGAATATGGCGTTTTAAACTCATTTGTCAAAAGTATAAAAACGTTTCTTTAATTTTAAAAAAGGATGTTCAAAATATTTATAGCTCACCGCAGAAACAACAATAGTAGTCAAAAGAGCCGCAACAGTAACCGAAATGTTATAAAAATAACCTTTGAAAACTGCCAATCCGCCAACTGTTATTGCTGTAAGCACTACGCCGTGATACATATACAACCCGTAAGAGATTTTTCCCAAATAATTCAAAAAATTAAATTCGCCCCACTTAATCAAACTGTTTTGCGCAAAATTTTGTTCCAATATAATCCATCCGAAAATAAGCGAAAAAAAAAGTCTTTCAATGGTTACACCAATTCTTCCGGCAAATAAAACATAATAAAAGGCAACGCATAATATCAATAAAATGTATGGCAAAAGAGTGAAAAACTTCCGTTGATTTTTTACCATATTTATAAATTGGTGGTTATAAAAACTCAAATATGCCGCCAATCCTCCGATGCCAAAATTGCCCAAAATACTAATGGTATGAAAATACAAAACTTTACTGTTTTCGCTGTTTATCCATCTGAAAATAAGAGAAATAAGAATAAGAGTAATGAAAATAGCAGGTAAATGCCGTTTTACAAACTTCATCAAAAGCGACCAAAAGAAATAAAATTGTTCTTCAACCGAAATTGACCATAAAAAGGTTAAGAAAAACAAAAAGCTATCGCCGTATTTTATAATGTAGAAATTTGCCAAAAATCCAATATACCATCCCCAATCCGGAACTGAAACATCCGGTTTTAGCAGCCAAACGATAAATCCCAATAAAACAATTAAAAAATAAAGCGGCCAAATTCGTAAAATACGTCTAATCATAAAGTTGCACCACGAAAATTGGCGGGTTAGTGTTTTTTCTTTTAAAATAATCCAAGTAATCAAAAAAGAAGACAGCACAAAAAAGAAATCAATGCCCAAAAAGCCCAGTTTTAAGTATTGATGCAAAAAATGATTATCGGGCAGGAGTGGAGCATGCGAAAGAAATACGGCAAAAAACGCAAAAAAGCGTAAGGCATCTAAATTTTTAAAGTATTCTATATTTCTCAGGTTGTTCATCTTTAAATTGCAAGATAATTATTTTATCTTTGAGCAAAATTGAAAGTTTACAGAAAATGCACTATCAAAATACATTGGCTTTTGCCAAACAAGCCGACGAAAATGATGTTTTAAAGAATTTCAGAAACGAATTTTTATTTCCTCAGCACAATGGTGAGAACGTTATTTATTTCACAGGAAACTCACTTGGCTTAGAACCCAAAAATGCAAAAGAAGCTTTATTGACTGAGCTGGAAGATTGGGCAAAATATGGCGTAGAAGGACATTTTCATGCTCGTCATCCGTGGTTTTCGTATCACGAAATGTTTAAGCAACCTTCGGCAAATATTGTAGGTGCTTTGCCCGAAGAAGTAACGGCAATGAATACGCTTACCACCAACTTGCATTTGTTAATGGTATCGTTTTACCGTCCTACCAAACAACGATTTAAAATTATTTGCGAGAAAAAAGCCTTTCCTTCCGACCAATATGCTTTGGAAAGTCAAGTAAAATACCATGGCTTTAATCCTGATGAGGCAATAATAGAAGTTGCCCCAAGAGAAGGCGAGCATACCATCAGAGAAGAGGATATTTTGCAAACCATTGAGCAACATGCCGATGAGGTTGCTTTGGTCTTGTTTGGCGGAGTAAATTATTACACCGGTCAATTGTTTGATATGGAAGAAATTACAAAAACAGCACACAAAGCAGGAGCATTGGCAGGATTTGATTTGGCACACGCCGCCGGAAATGTAGAGCTTAAATTACATGATTGGCAAGTCGATTTTGCTGTGTGGTGTTCCTATAAATATTTAAATTCAGGTCCGGGTAGCGTTTCCGGAATCTTTGTGCATCAAAAACACGGCAATAATCCCGACTTACCCCGATTTGCCGGATGGTGGGGCAACGACCCCAAAACACGCTTTTTAATGGAACCCGGGTTTGTTCCCGCACAAGGTGCCGATGGTTGGATGTTGAGCAATGCGCCCGTTTTTTCTATGGCGGTTTACAAAGTGTCGCTTGATATGTTTAATCAAGCCGGAATGGAAAATTTATTGGCTAAGCAAAAACAACTCACCGGTTATTTGGAATATATTTTACAAGATATTTCTGCCCGATACGATAATTGCGATTTGGAAATTATTACCCCAAAAGAAAAATCGAAACGCGGTTGTCAGTTGTCGGTTTTTACGCACGGGCAAGGCAAAAAATTATTTGATTATTTAATGCAAAATGGTGTAATTGCCGATTGGCGCGAGCCGAATGTTATTCGTATGGCACCGGTTCCCATGTATAATTCTTTTGAAGATGTTTATAAATTTGGACAAATTTTAGAAAAAGGATTGCAAAAAAATTTTTAATAATGGAAAATTATTCAAAAGAAATAGATGATATTATAAATTATCGCCGTTCAGTTAGAATTTACGACGATGAAGCGCCTTATAATTCCGAAGTAGTACGAAAATGCATTGAACGTGCAACATTGGCCCCCAACAGCAGTAACATGCAGTTGTGGGAGTTTATTCATGTTACTTCACCTGAAATAAAAAAGAAATTGGCCACAGCTTGTTTTAATCAATTGGCGGCAAAAACAGCAAAAGAGTTGGTTGTAGTGGTTGTACGCAAAGATTTATGGAAAAAACGAGCAGAATTTAATTATCAAAAAATAAAAGAAAATTTAGGTGATAAAAAACCCGAAGAATATTCTTCTCGCGAAAAAATGGCATTAAATTATTACAAAAAAGTAATGCCGTTTATTTATTTCGATTTTTTGGGAATTTTTGGATTCATCAAATACATAATAGCTGTAATTACCGGAATTTTCAGACCGATGTACAGGCAAGTTACCGCATCGGATATTCGAATAGTTGCACATAAAAGTGTAGGATTGGCTGCGCAAACTTTTATGATGAGTATGGCGGCAGAAAAATACGACACTTGTCCAATGGAAGGATTTGACAGTTTGCGTGTCAAGAAAATATTAAATTTACCCCATTCTGCCGAAATAAATATGATAATAGCCTGTGGTATTCGCAAACCCGAAGGTATTTTTACCGAACGATACAGGGTTCCGTTTAACGAAGTGTATAAAAAAATATAAATTATGCAAAAGCAAGCAACAATTGTAGGAGCCGGATTGGTAGGAAGTTTATGGGCGGTTTATTTGTCAAAATCTGGTTATAAAGTAAATGTGTATGAAAGAAGACCCGATATCAGAAAAGCAGAAATTTCAGCCGGAAAATCAATAAACTTGGCATTGTCGGACAGGGGATGGAAGGCATTGGAAACCGTTGGCATAGCCGATGAAATAAGAAAAATAGCCATTCCGATGTATGGCAGAATAATGCACGACTTGGAAGGCAATTTAACTTATCAACCTTACGGTTTGGAAGGACAAGCCATATATTCGGTTTCGCGTGGCGGATTAAATGCCAAAATGATGGATATTGCCGAACAAACCGGCGATGTGAATATTTTTTACAATCAAAAATGTACGGGAGTAAAATTATATGACGGCATTGCTCAGTTTGAACACACACAAACCGGCGAAAAAACAACTGTAAAATCCGATTTGGTATTTGCTTGCGATGGAGCTTTTTCGGCAGTTCGCTATACTTCCATGCAAAAGCAAGACCGGTTTAATTACGAACAACGATATATCGAAGACGGCTACAAAGAGTTGTTATTGCCTGCAAATTCCGACGGTTCGTACAAATTAGATAAAAATGCCTTGCATATTTGGCCGCGGGGCAGATTTATGCTCATTGCTTTGCCTAACGAAGACGGTTCTTTTACCTGCACATTATTTATGCCTTTCGAAAATCATGAATTTTCTTTTGATAAATTAACTACGGATGAAAAAGTAGATGAATTTTTTAAGAAAATGTTCCCCGATTTTTATGAATTAATGCCAAATTTAATTGAAAATTGGCATCAACATCCGCTGTCATCGTTGGCGATAATCCGCTGCTATCCATGGACATACGGTAAAACTGCGCTTATGGGCGATGCGGCACATGCAACTGTACCGTTTTACGGTCAGGGAATGAATGCCGGATTTGAAGATTGTAGTGAAATGTATCGCTTAATGCAAAAGCATAATGAAAATTGGGAAGCTGTTTTCGAAGAATATCAACAAATCAGAAAACCCAATGGAGATGCGGTGCAAGATTTGTCGTTGCACAATTATTATGTAATGCGCGATTATGTTGCCGACCCTAAATTTTTATTACAAAAGAAAATTGAAAAACGAATTTTTGAAAAATATCCCGACAAATGGATGCCTTTGTATTCGCAAGTTACATTCAGTCATATTCCTTATGCCGAGGCATATAAAAGAGGTATGGCGCAAGAAAAAATGATGCAAGAAATTATGCAATTGCCCGGTATTGAACAAAAATGGGAAAGCGAAGAGATTGAACAATTGATTTTAAGTAAATTATCGGAAATTGAAAATGCTTAAAATACCATTATTTTTTATCTAACCGTTTGGCTTTTTTTAACACTTCTTGTTTTTGTTTTTCTTTATAATCTATAATGTTTTGCAAAACTTGTACATTGTTGGTGCCTATAATTTGAGCGGCTAATATTCCTGCATTTTTTGCTCCATTTAACGCTACTGTTGCAACCGGTACGCCGTTTGGCATTTGTAAAATGGATAATATAGAATCCCATCCGTCAATAGAATTGGATGATTTTACAGGAACACCGATTACCGGCAACGGTGATAATGAAGCAACCATTCCAGGTAGATGTGCAGCTCCGCCAGCACCGGCAATAATAACTTTAATGCCTCTTTTATGAGCATTTGATGAAAATTCAAATAGTTTATCGGGTGTGCGGTGAGCCGATACGATATCAATTTCATAAGCAACACCTAATTGTTCTAATATATCTGCGGCTTGTTGCATAACAGGCAAGTCGGAGTCAGAGCCCATTACTATGCTCACTAATGGATTATTCATAATTCGTTTGGTTTTGCAATTACTTGAATAGTGTTTTTTACTTTATTTGCTTTATCAATAACTGTTTCAATAGATTTTCCGATAACGGTAATATGTCCCATTTTTCGTCCGGGGCGAGTGATTTTTTTCCCGTAAAGGTGAATTTTAACACCTTCAATGGCAAGAGCTTTTTCCAAACCTTGATAATAAACGTGTCCTTTAAAATTTTCTTCACCCAAAAGGTTTAACATTACCGCCGGTAATTTTTGTTCTGTACTGCCCAACGGAAGGTTTAAAATAGCACGTAAATGTTGTTCAAATTGCGAAGTGATAATGCTTTCAATGGTATGGTGTCCGCTGTTGTGGGGGCGCGGCGCTACTTCATTTATAATTACATTATCGTAGTTGTCAATAAAAAACTCTACCGCCAACAATCCTTCCATATTTAGTTTTGAAATAAGTTGAATGGCTAATTCTTCGGCAATTTTCTTTTGTTGGTCGGAAATTGAGGAAGGACATATCAGTTTTTCAACCAAATTTGCTTCGGGATGAAATTCCATTTCTACTGCCGGAAAACACTTGGTTTCGCCTTTTTTGTTACGTGCAACAATTACGGCTATTTCTTTTTTTATGTCAACCAATTCTTCTATTACCGATGCGCCGGGAAGGAGTTTGTCCAAATCATCTTTGGATTTTATTACGGCTACACCACGACCGTCGTATCCGCCTTTGCGTAATTTTTGTACAAACGGAAATTGTATTTCTTGTTGTTCAATTTTTTGTTTTATTTTGTCGATATTTTCCGCCAAAATAAAAGGTGAGGTAGGCAACCGGTGTTTTTGATAAAATAATTTTTGTAACCCTTTATCTTGAATAAGTTCCAAAATCGTTGGGTCAGGAGCAATTAAAACACCTTCTTGTTGTAATTTTTTTAATGCTTCGGTATTGACATTTTCAATTTCAAATGTTAAAATATCTACTTGTTTGCCAAAATTGTAAACATCATCAAAATTTAAAATATCCCCTTGGGTGTATCCGGTGGCAATTTTTCCTGCGGGGCAATTTGGCTCAGGGTCGAGAATATAAGTGGAAATATCCCATTTGCTGGCTTCTTGAATCAACATTTTACCCAATTGACCGCCGGCAATGATACCTAATTTTAAATAGGAAGAGAATAGTTTTTCCATATTGAATATTTCTTTTATCCTTTTTTTATTGCTGCCATTTTTATTGCTGTTACGGCGGCTTCAATTCCTTTATTTCCGTGTTTGCCGCCCGAACGGTCAATGGCTTGTTGTAGCGTGTTGTCGGTCAATACCCCAAAAATAACGGGTGTATTGTATTTTAACCCTACGTCTTTTATTCCCAACGCTGTGGCTTGGCAAACAAAATCAAAATGCTTGGTTTCGCCCTGAATGACACTTCCCAAACAAATAACCGCATCAAGCGAGTGTTTTTCGAGTAATATCTGTGCCCCCAATGGTAATTCAAAGCTTCCGGGTACATATTGAATGATAATATTCTCGTCTTGTGCATTATGCTTTAACAAGGTCTCGTAAGCGCCTTTTAGCAAGTTGCCTGTAATGTTATGATTCCATTCCGAAACAACAATGCCAAACCTTAAAGATTTGGCATCGGGAATTTCTTCAATATTGTAATCGGATAAATTTTTGTTTACGGTTGCCATTTTATAAATGTGCTTTTGCGCGTTCTATATATTTTTCTATTTCTCGTGCTTCTGTACTTTCAGGGTATTCTTTTTGAATTGTCGAATAGTTGTCATAAGCATCTTGATATTTGCCTAAACGCTCAGCAGTAGCCGCTGCTTTCATTAAGAAATAGGGCGTGGTAAATTTATTTGCGTTGTGTTTACTTGCTTTTTCATAATATTCAAGGGCTTGTTCATCATCACCCAATTCGCTGTAAGCATCGCCAATTAAACCTATTGCCATTGTAGAAACAATAATGTCTTCACCGTCAAATTTTTTCAAATATTCAATGGCTTGCTCATAGTTGCCTAAACGTAAATACGATACACCAACATAATAGTTTGCCAAATTGGCGGCTTTGGTGCCCGAATAGTTTTCGATAATATCCAAGAAACCGTAATAATTTACGCCATCGCCGTTGATAGCCAAGTTAAACGAATCTTTTGCGAAAAATTGCTCTGCAGCATACATGTTCGATTTGGATTCGGTCTCACGAGGTGCTTGATAGAAATTATTGTAAGCCAAATATAAACCAACCAAAACAACAACAGCCCCAACTATAACGGATAAACTTTTTTTGTTGTTTTCGATAAACTCCTCGGTTTTGGAATATACTTGTTCTACGTCAACTACTACGTCGTCTAATGGGTCGTGTTCGTGTTGTTTTTTACTCATAATTAAATGCTTTTCTTTTTAGCTGATTGCAAAAATAGTGTATTTTTTAAATTGTGTCTGATTTTGTGAAAATATTTGTTAAATGCCGATATTAAATAATGGTTTTCAATGCTTTTCCGGTCAATGGTTTATTGAAATACGGCGAGTTTTTCGATTTTGAAAGATTTTCTTTTTCAGAAAAAGTCCATTCCAAATCGGGGTCAAATATGGTTAAGTCTGCTTTTTGTCCGATTTTTATTGATGGAACTTTCAGGTTTAATCTTTTTCTGGGGTTTGTTGTAAATGTTGCTATCAGGTTTTCCAATGAAACAGTGTTTTTGGTAGCATAACGGAGACTTCCGAAAAATGTTTGATTGTTTATCATTCCATAGCTGGCGTGGTCAAATTCTCTGAATTTTTGTTCGGGTTCGCGTGGCTCGTGGTCGGAGCAAATAATGTCTATATCGCCGGAATTAAGTAATTCAATCAATTCGTTACGGTTTTCTTTTGTTCGGAGTGGTGATAAGGTTTTCAGGTTTGTGTCAAATTCTGTTAAATCATCGTCGGTAAAATAAAACTGATAGGCGGCAATGTCAGTTGTTTTGTTATGCTTTTTAATTTCTTTTATTGATTCGCTAAGCGACACACCCATAAAATGGATGTCGGTTTCGCAATATTCGGCTAATGCAATAGCTTGTTTTACAGCTACTGTTTCGGCAATTGAAGGAATACCTTTTAATCCGAGTTTAGTGCTTACAACACCTTCGTTAATTTGACCGTTGTCGAATAAATCTTTTTGGTTGGGGAAATATAAAATCAAGCTGTTGATGTTTGCCGCGTAACGCAAAGCTCTTTCGAGCAGATTAAGGTTGCTTACAGCGTGTTTGCCGTCGGTAAATGCTTTGGCTCCGGCTTGCTGCATATCATACATTTCGGCAATTTCTTTACCTTCGGCATTTTCGGATAAACATCCGTAAGGATAAATATTTACAGGAAATTTTTCGGATTGTTTTAAAATGTATTCAATTGAACTTTTATTATCAGTAGCAGGATTTTTTTGAGGCATTAAGCCCACGGCTGTAAAACCACCGTTAACAGCCGCTTTTATTCCGCTTTCAATAGTTTCTTGATGTTCATTACCCGGGTCGCGAAAATTTGCTCTGAAATCGAACCAACCAATTGATACGTAGGTATTGGGATAATCTAACACTTCGTCGGCATCATCTTGAATGTTATCTTCAATTTTTGTGATTATTGCATCTTCAATAAAAATATCTTTTTTTTGTCCGTTAAGTGGATTTCCTTTTTCAACAATTATTGCCGACTTAATTAGTTGCTTCATTTGAAAATTCTTTAATTCTGCGGATTATAATAGGTCATAGCTACGGGTAAATATTCTTCGAGATCTTTTATTCGTCGTTCGTGACTGGGGTGTGTGCTTAAAAATTCAGGGACTTTTGGTCCGTTTGCCATTGCATCCATTCTTTTCCAAAATTCTATGGTTTCCGAAGGATTATATCCGGCAAGAGCCATAAATACTGCTCCCATTTTATCCGCTTCGGATTCTTGATTTCTGCTGAAAGCTAAAGCACCTACGCCTGTTGTAACGCCGTATGCCGCCATAAAAATTTGTTGGGTTTCTTGTGGCTTTTCTTTCAAAGCAACCGACAAACTTACACCACCTAAGGCAATGGCTAATTGTTGACTCATTCTTTCGTTTCCGTGCCGGGCAACGGCATGTGCAATTTCGTGTCCCATTACAACAGCCAATCCTTTGTCATCTTTACAAATGGGCATGATGCCTTGATACACGACCACTTTTCCGCCTGGCATACACCAAGCGTTTACAATATCTTGTTGCACATAGTTAAATTCCCATTGGAAATTCTTTAATCGTTTTTTAAAGCCATTGTCTTTTAAATAATTTTCTACAGCTGTTGCCATTCGTGCGCCCACACGCTTAACCATTTTTGTTTCTTCAAGATTTTCGGGGGCAGGAGGGTTTTGTTGCAAAAATTGGTTGTATGAATCCAAACTTAAAGAAAGCATTATGGATTCGGGAAGTAAACTCATTTGCTTTCTTCCGGTAACCGGAACTTTTGAACAGGCAAAAAGTATTGCGCCGACAAAAAAAAGTAAAATTAAATTTTTACGCATTTTTGGTCATCTTTTCAATCACTACACTTAAACCCATTTCTTGCAAAATTTCTTTCAAATGGGTTAAATCGGTTTTACTGCCTAATTTAATTTCGCATTTGCCGTTGTAGTGCGTAATTAACGCACATTGTTCGGCTTGCTCGGGTGTGTGGTTGCATACTTGTGTTAAGCATTCAATCACATAATCAAAAGTATTGTGGTTGTCGTTGATAAGTACCAATGAATATTTTTCAGATTGCGCTTGCAGAATTTCATCAAATAATTCTTGATGTTGATTATCGTTAATCATAATTAAATTTATTTTAAACAAAAATAAGTAAAGATTTTCAAATGTCCTTCATTCGTTAATAATTCGTTTTAATTGGATTTAATTTATTTGGCAAAAAGTATTGAAAATCCTACTTTTATGCGCTCAAAAAACTCTGCCGGTGCCCGATTTTATACATATACGATTATTGGATGTTGTTGATATTGTTATGGTGGCAATATTGCTTTACCAGCTTTACAGAATGGTGAAAGGGACGGCAGCTATTCGAATTTTTGCAGGCATTTTTGCTATCTATTTATTATGGAAGATAACACAAGCACTTCAATTAAAACTGTTGAGTGAAATTTTGGGGCAATTTATCGGAGTAGGAGTAATTGCGTTAATTATTGTTTTTCAGCAAGAAATCAGAAGGTTTTTATTGTATTTGGGTTCAAACAGAATTTTGAACAAAACAGTTGGCGGACGTTGGTTGATAAAGTGGTCGGAGAAAAATAAAAACAAATTGGAGGTAGAGCCGATAATTAAAGCGGTTGAAAATTTGTCTCTTACTAAAACAGGAGCATTATTGGTTATTTCACACCAATCGGAATTGAAATTTTATACGGCAACAGGGGTGGAGATAGACGCTTTAATCCACGAAGAGTTAATCGAAAGCATTTTTTTTAAGAATAACCCTTTGCACGATGGAGCCGCTATCATTTATAATAACCGAATAAAGGCGGTAAAATGTGTTTTACCAATATCCGATTCGGAATTACCGCCACATTTTGGATTACGTCACCGCGCAGCTATGGGCATTACAGAAACCAGTTCGGCAGCAGCTATTGTGGTATCTGAAGAAACCGGAGAAATCACTTATTTTGAAAATGCCGAATTTATTACTAAAATTACCCCAATAGAATTGAAACAGCGTTTGATGAATCTTTAATATTTATTCTAAATTAACAAGCAGTAGTTTTGAATTGTAAAATCAGGCATTTCAACTTTAAATTTTTACCTTTGCATTCTTATTCAAATTAAATAATTATGTCAGACGATAAAAAAGTAATTTTTTCAATGGTAAAGGTTTCTAAAGCTTTACCATCAGGAAAACAAATATTAAAAGATATTTATCTTTCATTCTATTATGGAGCCAAAATCGGAATAATCGGTTTAAACGGAAGTGGTAAATCCACATTGTTGAAAATTATTGCCGGTGAGGATAATGCTTATCAAGGTGAAGTGGTTTTTTCGCCCGGATATTCGGTTGGATATTTACCGCAAGAGCCCGTTTTGGATGATGATAAAACCGTTCGCCAAATTGTTGAAGAAGGCGTGCAAGAAATTGTAGATGTATTAAAAGAATATGAAGAGGTAAATAACGCATTTGCCGACCCCGAAGTTCTGGAAAATCCGGATAAAATGGAAGAGTTGATGACCAAGCAGGCACAGTTGCAAGATAAAATTGACCAATACGATGCTTGGGAATTGGATAATAAACTTCAACGGGCTATGGATGCCTTAAACTGTCCGCCGGAAGATGCGTTGGTGAAAAATCTGTCGGGAGGTGAAAAACGCCGTGTTGCACTTTGCCGTTTATTGTTGAAACAACCCGATATTCTGTTGCTTGATGAACCTACCAACCACCTTGATGCCGAGTCGGTGTATTGGTTGGAGCAACACTTAAAACAATATAAAGGAACGGTTATTGCCATTACACACGACCGTTATTTCTTAGATAATGTTGCCGGCTGGATACTTGAATTAGATAGAGGAGAAGGCATTCCTTGGAAAGGAAATTATTCTTCTTGGTTGGAACAAAAATCAAAACGCTTGGCAGAAGAAGAAAAACAAGAAAGCAAGCGTCGTAAAACGCTTGAACGTGAGCTCGAATGGGTAAGAATGACGCCCAAAGGACGCCACGCAAAAGCAAAAGCTCGTTTATCTAATTATGATAAATTATTGAACGAAGGGACAAAAGAAAAAGAAGCCAAATTGGAGCTTTTTATCCCCAATGGACCTCGTTTGGGAAATGATGTTATTGAAGCAGAACATATCACCAAATCGTACGATGATAAATTATTGATAGAAGATTTAAGCTTTAAATTACCGCCTGCCGGAATTGTAGGGATTATTGGACCGAATGGGGCGGGGAAAACCACGCTTTTCAGAATGATTGTAGGCGAGGAAACCCCCGACTCGGGAAGCATTCGTATAGGTGATACCGTAAAAATCGGTTATGTTGACCAAACACATAAAGATTTAGACCCTGAAAAAACTATTTTTGAAGTAATAAACGATGGTGCCGAAATGATGGATATTGGTGGTAAAACCATAAATGTCAGGGCTTATTTGTCGAAATTTAACTTTTCAGGCGCCAATCAAAACAAAAAAGTAGGTGTGCTGAGTGGTGGAGAAAGAAATCGCTTGCACCTGGCAATGACGTTGAAAGAAGAAGCTAATGTGCTATTATTGGATGAGCCCACCAACGACTTGGATGTAAACGCTATTCGAGCGTTGGAGGAAGCACTTGAACATTTTGCCGGATGTGCTGTCATCATTTCGCACGACCGTTGGTTTTTGGATAGGGTTTGTACGCACATTATGGCGTTTGAAGGAGAAGGGCAAGTGTACTACTTTGAGGGTGGATTTACCGATTACGAAGAAAATAAGCGAAAAAGATTGGGCGACCAACCCACGCGCTTTAAGTATAAAAAACTCATTAAAGAATAATGACAAAAAACTGTCAATTCAGTTTTTGGGAACTGCAATCATTTTCGCAATACGATTATGTTGTCGTAGGTAGCGGAATTGTTGGATTGAGTACGGCTTTATCTTTACGTGAAAAACACCTCAATGCATCAATTTTAGTATTGGAAAGAGGTTTTTTACCCACCGGAGCGAGTACAAAAAATGCGGGATTTGCCTGTTTTGGTTCGGCTACTGAAATTTTTGATGATTTACAGGTAATGCCGCCCGAAGAAGTTTTTGAGTTGGTGCAAATGCGTTGGGAAGGTTTGCAGTTGTTACGGAAACGCTTGGGCGATAAAGCCATTGATTTTAAAAACTACGGCGGTTTTGAACTGATTAGCGAAAAAGAAAAGTACATTTTACCCGAAATCAATCAAATAAATACGCTTATTGAACCGCTTTTTAAAGCTAAAGTGTTCCAAGAGAATAAACATAAAGTTGCAGAATTCGGGTTCAAAAAAACAGATACGATAATCGAAAATTCGTATGAGGGGCAAATTGATACCGGTAAAATGATGCGTGCGCTGATTGAGTTGGCCATTTCCAATAAAATTGAAATAAAAACCGGTGCAGAAGTAGTTGATATTCAAGAAAACGGCAACAATGTTTTGTTAAAAATTAAAAATATTGCCTTTGAGTTGAAAGCCAAAAATCTCATCATTTGTTCCAATGCATTTACCAAATCATTATTGCCAAAAATTGATATGTTCCCCGGTAGAGGACAAGTGGTTATTACAAAGCCATTAAAGAATTTACCTTTTAAGGGTGTTTTTCATTTTGATAAAGGATATTATTATTTTAGAAATTTTGGCAACAGAGTAATATTTGGCGGCGGCCGAAATGCGTTTTTAAAGCAAGAAACCACTACCGACTTGGAGTGTACAGAAAATGTCCTCGAAAATTTATATCAAAAACTATCAGAAATAATCCTTCCGGGAAAAGAATTTGAGATAGAACATTTTTGGAGTGGAATAATGGCGTTTGGCAATACAAAACAACCGGTTGTGGAGCAAATGTCCAAAAATGTGTTTACCGCTGTTCGCTTGGGAGGGATGGGCGTTGCTATTGGCAGTTTGCTCGGTAAAAAAGTGGTGGAAACGTTTGAGCTTTAGCCTAAGAAAACATTGTTTTCTTTCTTAAAATCAGCTATTCGTTAATAAATTCAACCAATTGTTAATAATTTCCTTTCGTTGCCGTTAAAAAAATAAATAATTTTATGAATTATGGCAGAAAACGTAACTTACAACGAAGATAATATCCGTTCGCTCGATTGGAAAGAACACATCCGGATGCGTCCGGGAATGTACATCGGTAAGCTGGGCGACGGTTCCTCGTACGACGACGGTATTTACATCCTGTTGAAAGAAGTAGTGGACAACTCTATTGATGAGTTTGTTATGGGCTACGGAAAAACCATCGACATCAGTATAAAAGATGGCAAAGTTACCGTGCGCGATTATGGGCGCGGAATACCGCTGGGCAAAGTAATAGATTGTGTATCGAAAATAAATACCGGAGGGAAATACGATTCAAAAGCATTTAAAAAATCAGTAGGGTTGAACGGTGTAGGTACAAAAGCCGTGAATGCTTTGTCCAGTTATTTCAGAGTAGAATCCATTCGCGATGGAAAATTAAAAAAAGCCGAATTTCAGTTTGGTGAACTTATTAAAGATTATCCTATTGAAGAGACGTCGCAAAGGCGAGGAACAAAAACGGTTTTTATACCCGACGACACCATTTTTAAAAACTATCAATACCGGACACAGCACGTCGAAAAACTGCTGTGGAATTATGCCTTCTTGAATAGAAAATTAACCATCAATTTCAATGGTCAAAAGTTTGTTTCCGAAAACGGATTGAAAGATTTATTGGAGCAAAACTTGTCAAACGACCCGTTATATCCTATCATTCACCTCGAAGGAGAAGATATTGAGGTAGCCATTACGCATACACAATCGTATGGCGAGGAATATTACTCGTTTGTCAACGGACAATATACGCCTCAAGGCGGAACACATCAAAATGCTTTTCGCGAAGCGTATGTAAAAACCATTCGAGAGTTCTTTAAAAAAGATTATGATGCAGTAGATATTCGCAGTTCTATTGTTGCCGCAGTAAGTGTAAAGGTAATTGAACCCGTTTTCGAATCGCAAACCAAAACCAAATTAGGTTCAACCGAAATAGAGCCCGGCGGAAAATCAATGCGTGCTTTTGTTACCGATTTTCTAAAAACAAAACTCGATAATTTCTTACATCGCAATCCTGAAATTGCCGAAGCCATTCAGCGTAAAATCATACAAAGTGAGCGTGAGAGAAAAGAGCTTGCCGGTATTAAAAAAATAGCCAAAAAAAGAGCCAAAGAAGTATCCTTGCATAACAAAAAACTTCGCGATTGCCGAATTCATTATAATGACAATAAAGGCGATGAAGAATTGAAAAGTCAAACTACACTTTTCATTACCGAGGGAGATTCCGCTTCGGGTTCCATTACAAAAGCTCGCAATCCCAATATTCAAGCTGTATTTAGTTTGAAAGGAAAACCGCTCAATTCATTTGGCTTGACCAAAAAAATTGTTTACGAAAACGAAGAATTTAACCTGTTGCAAGCGGCGTTGAATATTGAAGATGGATTGGAAAATCTACGCTACAATAATGTTGTAATTGCCACTGATGCCGATGTTGACGGTATGCACATACGCTTGTTGTTAATTACCTTTTTCTTGCAATTTTTCCCCGATTTAGTAAAAAACGGCCATTTATATGTGCTTGATACACCCTTGTTTAGGGTAAGAGATAAAAACGAAACGTTTTATTGTTATTCCGAAGAAGAAAAACAACAAGCCATTAAAAAATTACGAGGAAAGCCCGAAATTACCCGCTTTAAAGGTTTGGGGGAAATTTCGCCCGGCGAATTCAAGCACTTTATTGGCAAAGATATTCGGCTCGACCCGGTTGTAATTGATAAAAACACGCCAATACAATCCTTAATGGAGTATTATATGGGGAAAAATTCACCCGACAGGCAAAAATTTATTATCGAAAATTTGAAAGTTGAAAAAGACGTTGTTGAAGATTAAAAAAAATAGAATTGTATGATAGACGAAGAAAATAATATTCCGGAAGATAACAGTGACGAAAGAGACGAAGAGCTGGAAAAAGAAATGCAAGAAGGAAACCAAGAGCTCGATAATGTTATCCAAGTTTCGGGTATGTATCGTGAGTGGTTTCTCGATTATGCATCGTATGTAATATTGGAGCGGGCGGTTCCGCACTTAAACGACGGACTGAAACCTGTACAGCGCCGTATTCTTCATTCAATGAAAGAAATGGACGACGGACGTTATCACAAAGTCGCCAATATTATTGGAAACACGATGAAATATCACCCGCACGGTGATGCTTCTATTGGCGATGCTTTGGTGCAGTTGGGACAAAAAGATTTGCTAATCGATTGTCAAGGAAACTGGGGAAATATATATACCGGCGACCGTGCTGCTGCGCCTCGATACATCGAAGCACGACTTACAAAATTTGCGCTTGAAGTATTGTTCAATCCCAAAACTACTGAATGGCAACTCAGTTACGACGGGCGAAACAAAGAGCCCGTAACATTACCGGTGAAATTTCCGTTGCTTTTGGCACAAGGAGTAGAAGGTATTGCCGTAGGAATGGCGTGTAAAATACTACCGCACAATTTTATCGAATTGATAGATGCTTCAATTGCTTATTTACGTGGCAGAAGTTTTAAGCTCTTACCCGATTTCCCAACTGCAGGAATGGCAGATTTTTCAAATTACAATGATGGTTTGCGTGGCGGAAGGGTGAAAGTGCGTGCAAGAATCGAAAAAGTGGATAAAACGCATTTGCGCATTACCGAAATTCCCTTTGGAACAACTACGTCAAGCTTGATAGATTCTATAATTAAAGCCGTTAACAAAGGAAAAATCAAAATAAAGAAAATTGAAGACAACACAGCCGAGCACGTTGAGATAAATATTCATTTGGCTTCGGGAGTATCGCCCGACAAAACCATTGATGCTTTATATGCTTTCACCGATTGTGAAGTTTCCATTTCGCCTAATGCTTCGGTAATATTTGAAGACAAACCTCACTTTTTGGATGTAAAAGAGATGCTCAAAATTGCCACTGACAATACTGTGAAGTTGTTGAAAAGAGAGTTGGAGATAAAACTCGATGAGTTAAATGAACAATGGCATTTTGCTTCGCTCGAAAAAATATTTATTGAAAAGAAAATATATGTAAAATTACACGGACTTGGATACGAAGAGGCAATTGAATTAACACACGAGTTATTGAAACCGCACATTAAACATTTGGTAAGAGAAATTACCGATGACGATGTGAAGCGTTTGCTCGAAATAAAAATGCGTCGTATTACCAAGCACGATGCTGACCAGGCAGAGGAGAAAATTGCCAAGTTAGAAGCCGATATTGAGCAAACCAAGTTTCATTTAGATAACTTAATCGACTATGCTGTAGATTATTACAAAGAATTAAAACGTAAATACGGTGAAGGTCGGGAACGAAAAACAGAAATCAGAACATTTGACACGATAGATGCCGCAAAAGTAGCCGTAAATAACGTTAAGCTAATGGCTAATTTTAAAGAAGGATTTATTGGCTATGGTTTGAAACGTGGTGAGGGAGAAATTGTAACTGATTGTTCCGACATTGACGATATTATTGTATTTAAAAAAGACGGCTCAATGAAAGTGGTGCGCATTGCCGATAAGGTATTTGTGGGGAAAGACATTATTTATGCCGGCGTGTGGAAAAAAGGTGATAAACGCACAGTTTACAATATGATTTACCGTGACGGAAAATCCGGGCCATATCGAGTAAAACGGTTCACTATTACCTCAATTACACGAGACAAGGATTACGACTTGACCAAAGGTGCAAAAGGTTCGGAAGTTGTCTACTTTACCGCCAATCCAAACGGCGAGGCTGAAATGGTAACAGTAGTTCATCGTCCAAGACCAAATCTGCGAAAGCTGAAATTTGATTTTGATTTTGCAACCATCGACATAAAAGGTCGAGGAGCCGGCGGAAATATATTGACCAAAAATCCGGTAGCAAAAATTCAACTGAAAGAAAAAGGCGTTTCCACTTTGGCACCGCGAAGAATTTTCTTTGATGATACCATTCAACGGTTAAACTCGGATGAAAGAGGAACATATCTGGGTGATTTCAAAGCTGATGATAAAATCCTTACTATTATGCAGTCTGGGCATTACAAGCTTACATCATTCGATTTGTCCACCAAGTTCGATGATGATATGATTGTTATAGAAAAATGGAACCCCGACAAACCTATTACAGCAATTTATTTCGATGGCAACAAACAGCAATTTTTTATTAAACGGTTTTTGGCAGAAGATACCGATAAAAAAACGTTGTTTATAACCGACCACCCGGATTCGTATCTCGAAATCGTTTCGACCGATTGGCTGCCGCAAATTCAATTAAATTTTGCCAAGGATAAAGGAAAAGTAAAAGACCCTGAAATTATTAATGCTGCCGAATTTATTGCCGTAAAAGGACTAAAAGCACAAGGAAACCGCTTAACAGCCGATAAACTTAAATCGGTTGATTTGCTCGAACCTTTGCCTTACGAAGAAGAGGAAGAAGAGATTTCTGATACAGATTTAGATAACAATAAAGAAAAAAATGAAGAAAATTCAGAAGAAAATAAACCAAAATATTCTGAAAAAAAAGATAATGATGACGGAAAACAGCAAATGACTTTGTTTTAACTCAATTGGGCTAAAACTTTGAGTATATTTGCAACCGTTCGAATTTAAAAATTATTGACAATGAATTTAACAGGAATTATATCTATTTCGGGAAAACCCGGGTTATACAAAGTAGTATCGCAAACAAAAAACGGTATTGTAGTAGAATCGTTGACAGACGGAAAAAAATTGCCCGTAACAGCAACGCAAAAAGTCAGTGCTTTATCCGATATCCACATTTATACCTATGGAGAAGATATGCCGCTGGAAGAAGTGATGGATAAAATCTTTGATTATACAGAAGGAAAAGAAGCTATCAATCCAAAAGAAAAGCCCGAAAAATTAAGAGCGTTTATGCAAGCTTGCTTGCCCGATTATGACAAAGACAGGGTTTACAACTCCGATTTAAAAAAATTGTTCCAATGGTATAATTTATTATTAAATGCAGGATTGTTGGTGAAAGAAGAAAATAAAGAAAACGAAACGGTTGAAGCAGAAACTGAAACAACTAACGAAAATTCACAAGAAAAATAAAAATATGCAAACAATAGAAGTTCCTACCAAAAAAGAAAGAAAATTTTTACCGCAAGATTTAGTTATTGACAGTTGGGAGAAGTTAGAGCCTTATTTTGAAGATTTAAAAAACAGAGAAATTAACTCAAAAGAAGATTTATTAAAATGGATGGACGACCGCAGCGAGTTGGAAGCCGTCTTGGAAGAAGATATGGCTTGGCGTTACATTAAAATGAACATTGACACCACGGATGAAAAATTAGCCAAAGATTTTCAATTTTTCATTACCGAAATAGCGCCTAAAACTGCACCTTACGACGATGCTTTCAACCGTAAATTATTCGATTCGCCGTATAAAAACGAATTGGGCAAAGACTACGATTTTTATTTGAAAAAAATTGAAAGTGCCATAAAGGTCTTCAGAGAAGAAAATATTCCGTTGCAAACCGAATTGCAAGCCGAATCACAAAAATACGGAGCAATAGTAGCCAAAATGACGGTTGAGGTTGACGGTAAAGAATTAACCTTGAGTCAGGCATCAAAATACTTAAAAGACAGCAACAGAGAAAAGCGCAAAGAGGTATTTGAAAAAATATCGAACAGAAGATTACAAGACAAAGACGAGTTAAATAAACTGTATTCCGATTTGGTAAAAAAGCGAGACAAAGTGGCAAAGAATGCCGGTTTCGACAATTTTAGAGATTATAAATTTGTTGAAATGACACGCATCAATTACACGCCACAAGATTGCTTTAATTTTCATGACAGTATCGCCTCGGAAGTAGTTCCGGTAATAAATAAATGGGACGAAGAACGAAAACAAGCGCTCGGTGTGGACAGTTACAAACCCTATGATACCGAAGTGGATGTAACCGGAAAAGCACCGTTAAAACCTTTTGAAACAGGAGAGGAACTTATCGATAAATCCATTGAGGTTTTCACACGCTTACGTCCGTCTTTTGGAGAAAAATTAGCCATTATGAAAGAATTGGGCTACCTCGATTTGGAATCGAAAAAAGGAAAAGCCCCCGGCGGATTCAATTATCCGTTATATGAAATTGGCGTTCCTTTTATTTATATGAATGCCGTAGGGACGCAACAAGATTTAACCACTATGGTGCACGAAGGCGGACACGCTATGCAATCGTTTTTAACACGTGATTTACCGCATACCGGACTAAAAAGTTTCCCTTCGGAAGTAGCCGAGTTGGCATCGATGAGTATGGAATTAATGTCTATGGACCATTGGGATGTTTTTTATGATAATGAAGAAGATTTAAAACGTGCCAAACGCGAGCAATTAAAACGTTCGTTGAGCGTATTGCCTTGGGTGGCAACCATTGACCGTTTTCAACATTGGGTTTACGAAAATCCGAACCATACCGAAGAACAACGTTATGAAAAATGGCTCGAAATTATGAATACATTCGGCAGCAGTGTGATAGATTGGTCAGGTTACGATGAAGTGTTGAAAAATTTATGGCAAAAGCAACTGCATTTATACGAAGTGCCCTTTTATTACATTGAGTATGGGATGGCTCAATTGGGTGCAATTGCCGTTTGGAGAAACTACAAAAAAGACAAAGAAAAAGGCTTGGATGCTTACGAAAGAGGTTTGAGCTTGGGCGGAACCAGAAATATTTCGGAGGTTTATGATGCCGCAGGCATTAAATTTGATTTTTCGCAGCCCTATGTAAAAGAATTGGTTGATTTTGTAGTAGAAGAAATGAATAAAATTTAATATCATCAATTAGAAACAGAAATCAAAAGGTCATCTTGTCACAAGATGACCTTTTAGATTATTGGAAAATAGTTATTCACCTTCGTATTGCCACAATACAGCATTACAATATGCGTGAACTGCACCCAAAGTTAATCCGGTATCGTGGTTGTGATGCAAATGCACAGGATGTTTAAAAAATGTTTTTGGAAACAGTTTCTTATTGACTTTTAATTTTCTGATTTTTCTCGGTGGCGACTTCCTTAGTTCTCTTCCGCAATATTAACACTTACCTTTTTGCAAAATAATATATTGCTCTCTTATCCACTTTCGTTCATAAGGTTTTAAAGCATTATAATTTACCGGTAAGTTGTATTTTTTTTTTTTAAGTTTTGATGAGTGGGAATGTGTTTGTGCCTAAAAAGAAATGGAAGGATTTTTTTTGAGCCAATTCATTTTAATACAAGTGATTAAAACAACACTCTCATCTCTTTCTTTAACATATTTAATGCAACTTGATTGGGTGTTTTTTCTACTTTCATTAAAAACTCCAATATTGCTTGACTTAGTTGTATGGCTTTGGCATCTTCGGGAAGTTTTGCGGCTATGGTGTTGATGATTTTAATATTTTCTTCCTTAGCGGTTTGAATAGCTTGCCATAAGCTGTTGGATACATAAATTTGTTGGGCAATATTATGGTCAAATTCGGCACGAATGTTTTTTATCAATTCATTTTGATAAGCTTTTGCCGTTAAATTTGGTCGAAATACACGAGGAACAAGATTTTTTAATGCTGTACGCTCCAATAACAAAGTCATTCGTTCGTATGCTTGCAAACGGATGGGAGTAATCAATTTCTGATTATTCATCCTGATTTCAGCCATCATTTTCCTGTACTCATTGTCAAGGTATTTTTTCATTATCAAATAAGCCGTAAGGAAAACAACACCTGATGGGAGTGTATATTTTAATATTTCCAAAAATGTATCCATACAAAAATCTGTTTTTACAAATAAAACAATTTACCCTGATAAATAGTCATTTAATCAAAAATAAATTGCACGTTAAATGACTTATTTTTTTAAGTCTTGGGGTATTTTACAAACCGGTATGGGTTGCATTTTGTGTAAATTGGCTTTGTGCAATCTTTCGTAAATATCAAGCACTTCACGCTGACGCTTGGTCAACTCGCTAAAATTACCCGGATTTTCCAAATACGCCATTGCCCATTCCAATTCGGGATAAGTGGCTCCAATTTGGTCCTCATCGTTTCTTCCATCTGCCCATAAACCGTCTGTTGGCGCAGCTTTTTGTATCGATTCAACTATTTCCAATTCTTTTGCCAGTTCGTAAACTTCAGTTTTTACCAAGTCGGCAATAGGACTGATATCCACACCACCATCGCCGTATTTTGTAAAAAAACCCACGCCAAAATCTTCTACTTTATTACCTGTGCCGGCAACCAAAAGTTTATAATGAGACGCAAATGCATATAGGGTTGTCATTCGCAGTCGGGCACGTGCATTAGCCATGGTAAGCCAATCTTGAATATCTTTTGGCAAAACATTTTCCAATTCTTCAAAAACAGGAGTGAGTTCAACTTCAAAACTCTCTACATTGGAAAAGTTTTTTTTGAGCCATTCAATATGTTCGTTAGCCCGGTTGTATTCGGCACTGTGTTGTCTGATAGGCATATTCAGTACAATAACTTTTTTACCGGTTTTAGCGCAAAGGGTAGAGGTTACTGCCGAGTCTATTCCACCCGAAATTCCTACCACAAAACCGTTTGTATGAGAGGTTTGGCTGTAATCCGATAACCACTTGACAATGTATTCAATTACTTTTTTCGTCTTCATTCAATAAATTTGAGAAATTCAAAATTACACTAAAATTTTACAGAATAACGCAACATAGTTGTCCTAGGCGGACGAATATCTGCCGGTCTTCCCATGTATTCTGTGTTAAATACATTTTCAACAACAAGCGAAATCATATTATTTTCGTTAGGTTTAAACTGTAAACGCGCATCAAAAATCCAATAGCCCTTGTTATGCATTTGACGGTACTCTTTTAATCCCGGAAGCAGTTTGGTTGCTTCGATATTTCCAAACAACGGGTCTTCAAAAGCCCGATCGATATTTTGCATAAAACTGTTGTAGCGAGATGAAAATCCAAAGCCAAATTTTTTGTAGTTTATTTGCATATCGGAACGGAACATATGCTTAAATCGATATTTTAACATATTGGTTGTAGTATCGCTGAAAGTAGCTCGATAAGCACTGTCATAATTTAAATTTATGGGATTCATGTAAGTGTATCCGGCAAATCCCATAACTTCAATTTCTTTGTAATTATACATGAAATTAATTCCCACTTCATATCCGCTGATTCGCGCATTTCCTACGTTAACAGACTTAAAGCCGGAGTAATTAAATAAATCGGTAATGGTAGGAGAGGTGATGCTGTCGGGATAGTAGGTGCCAAATTGAAATTCTATCATATTGCTATATTCCATCCAAAAGGCGGTGAAATCAATAAATCCTTTAAGATTTTTCCATTCAAATCCTTGTTTTACACCAAATTCTGTACTCCATCCGGTTTCGGGCTGTAAATCAGGATTGGGAAATACATTTAATCCACTCAGTGAGGTTCGCACATACCGTTCGGCTATTGATGGAAAACGGTATCCTTGTCCAAATGAAGCTCGTAAAAAGGTTGCTTTATGTATTCGGTAATTAGCGCCCAAGCGTATAACCGGCTTTACATTCATCCCTTTTGCCAAATAGAGTGTATCTTTCCAAGTGGTAGATGTAGAATTGAACTTAATGCCTTTGGGAATTATCCAATCGGTTTTTGTTTTGGATGAATCTATTCGATAATATTCACCTCTAATACCAAATACTATTTTAAGTCTGTCCCATTCTTTGTTTGCTTGCATGTAAATTGCTCTGTTTTCTGCATCGTGGTCGTCATATAAATTAGATTTTACGTTTGAATACGAATAAGCCAATCCACCGGTTAATTTCCAAGTGTTGATTTTTTTCATATAACGATATTCGGCAAACCATACATTACCGTTTGAACTTTGATTACCAACCAAATTGACATTGGTTGTCCTGTAAAAACGCGTTTTTACATTGTGCTGCGTATTTTCATTTGGAGCATATTTCCAATAAGGGTCAATGTTAAACCGAATGCCGTGTGTGTAAGTTAGAGAAGTGGCCGGAGTATCTATTCCGCCGCGTGGAATATAAGCGCCTGAATCTGCATCTTGCCAAAGCAAGAAAAATGCTGCATTTTGATACATGATTGCTGAATTTACTCCAGCCGAATGATTTTTTTTGTCGTTAAAATAATATTTCATTTTGGTGAAAGCACGAGCTCTTTTTTCAAATTCTCCTTGCCGATAACCTTCGTTGCTGAATAAATTACCGCTGATAGTATAGGCAAATTTTTTCACCAATTGTCCGTGATAAAAATCCATTCCGGTTATTACCGGATTGTCTTGCTCTTTCCACCATTTTAGCGGTTTACGTAATTTTCCTGTGCTGTCGCGACGATTTCCCAAACTGTCGGCACGAACAGGGTCCCAATAAAAGCCATGAAAAACATTTATTTTCGTTTCGGGTGTGTTAGTGGGTTCTTTGGTCATTAAGTTGATTACACCGTTTAATGATGCCGAACCGTATAAAACACTAGAAGCACCTTTGATGATTTCTAATTGTTCTACATTTTCTACCGGCAAGTAATTCCATTTTACGTCTCCTGCGTCGGCAGAAATGAGCGGTAAATCATCCAATAAAACCATTACTCTGCTTCCTGCACCATAGCTAAAACCACTACCGCCGCGTATATTGGCTTGACCGTCTTGAACATCAACTCCGGGCACTTGTTTTACAACATTGTCAATATTGTATGTGTTACGGTTATCTATCAGGTCGGGTTTTATTACATCAACAGAAACTGTTGTTTCTTCCAGTTTTTGTTCAAATCGTGAACCACTAACCACAAAAGTTTGAAGCATTACATTATCTTGCTCTAACTCAAAATTCAGGGTGTATTCGTTCGTCTTTATTTTAGATAAATCAATTGTTTTGGTAACATCTTTATATCCGATGAATTTCACAATTAGTGTTACTTCTTTTTTGGGTAGTTGCACAGAATATTTGCCATACATGTCGGTAGTGGCAGAATATTTTGTATCCGGAGTATAGATGTAAACCCCGGGCAGTGGAGACTTATCTTTTTTATCCGTTACAATACCTTTTACTGTTATTGTTTGCGAAAAAGCCCTGCTTATCAATAAGATAAACAGGGCTACACTCAATAATTTCTTCATGTTAAAGTAAACCTGTGATTATTTTTTTATGAATTTTCCTGTGTAAATCTTATTTCCTGAAACAAATTTATAAAAATAAACACCGGGAACATAAGTTTCTATATCTAAATTAATTGTAGAAGATGTTGCATTTGTTTGATAAATAACTTGCCCTGTAATATTGATGATTTCTAAATTTCCGTTAGCCGAAAATTTAAAATTAATCTCATCGGTTGCCGGATTTGGATAAACTGAAACGGCAGAATATTTTATTTCAAAAACGCCTGCAGCAGGGTCAATTACCAATTTGTATCCGTCAACGGTATAGCTGCTTGGAATACCCAAACCACCGGCATATGCATCAACATATCCGGTTAACGGATATGTTCCGGCTTGTCCAACTGTTGGGTTTCCGGTAATTAATACACAACCTGAAGTGCCGCCGGGCCATGAACATCCGGGATTATCACAAGAATAACTGAAATTAGCCGGAAATCCGGTGAAATTTGTAACTACTACAGAATCAATAGTTACGGGTATAAAGTTAATTACTGTATCTTGTGGTACAACTTGCGTCATTACTGTTGAATAGGGTTGACCTTCTTGGGCGTGAGGTAAATTAGTTGTTGTATCCGGATATATTCCCGGAGAGGTATATTGTGGATCCGGGGTGCATTGCGCATTTGAGTTAAATGAAATAAACAGTAACAATGCAAAAAGTGAAAATGATAGAGATTTTTTCATAGTTATTAAGTTTTTATTGATTGTGAATTACAAAGATTAAATTTTTTGGCTAAAAAATATAATGCAACGACAAATAAAAAGCTAAGATTTTACAAAAAATCTTAGCTTTTTAAAATAAATATTCTGTTTTGATTAAAAGAATATGCCTAGATTTAAAGCAATGTAATTGTTAATGGCTTTTGCTTTACTTTCTTCAATAGGCTTGTTTGTTGAGGCATCAATTACTACATTGCCTTTGGTGTCGGTTTTGTATGTTTTTTGATTTTTAGAGTAGTAATTGGTAAATCCGTTACTGAAAGTAAAACCTATTACTAAATTAGTATTACCGGCAAGATTATATTCGACACCACCACCAATGATTAAAGCCGCTCTGAAAAAACCGATTTTTTCACTTATATCCTCATCATTTAATGTAGGGTCGCTGGTTAATCCTGTTTTTTTATAGGTCAAATCACCTTTTGCTTGGTATTTTGCCCCTAAATCGAAACCAAACAATCCGTAATAAGTCATATAACCAATTTCATTGGTTTTCATTTTCAATGCAACAGGAACGTTTATGTATTTTACACGGTAAGTAGCATCTACTGTTGAGGGTAAGTCAAGTGTAACAGTGTCATTTACTTGTTGAATATAAATTCCGGGATAGCTGACCGAAGCTTTTGTTCCAACAATACTAAGACCTGTGGCAATGGCATAGTTTTTAGCCAACGAAAACTCGGTGTTGATTCCGTAAGAAAAAGATAACCCGTTTTTGCCTTTTTCATAATACTTGGTATCCGGCTTTATCCAACTGATATTGGGCGAGAAATGCAAGCCAAAACGGAATCGGCGAAATTCCGGAGTAATGGGCTCATCAGCATCACTTACTTGTGCCGATGCGTATAAACTTGATGATAATAGTGCTATCGCTAATAATTTTTTCATTTTGCTTCGGGTTTTAATGTTTAAGTTTGCAATATAATCAACAAAATTATTAAAACTATGGATAAGTATCTCAAAATTTCATTATTTGCGATGATTTTCCTTCTTTTTTCGTGTCAAAATGATGAGAGAGCTTATGTAGATATTCCTGTTGAAGGTAATGAAATTCCGATAACCGTAAAAAGATTTGAACAAGATTTATTTGCACATCAAAACTTTTCACCCGACTCGATGCAATATTTTAATGAAACTTACCCTGATTTTTTCCCTGCATTTGTAGAAAATATAATTAGAATTGGGCGCATAAACGATCCTGCAACCGGATTGTATTTACAAAAATTTGTTTCCGATCCGAATATTCGTGAATTGTATGATTATACAAAAAATAAATGGACAGATTTTCCAGATTACGTCCGGCAGTTGCAATTGGCTTTTACCCGATATCATAAGGTTTTTCCTGAAAAGAAAATTCCCGAAATCATTACTTTTATATCCGGGTTTAATTACGGAATAGTTGTTGATTCTACTTATTTAGGTTTAGGGTTGGATATGTTTTTGGGTAGTGATTGTAAATATTACCCGATGTTAGCCATTCCAAAGTACAAAATAAAACAAATGAATAAACAAAATTTGGTGCCTGCCGCCATAAACGGATGGTTAACCACCGAATTTGAATTGGATAATCCCGATACCGATTTATTGACAAAAATGATTCATCAAGGAAAAATTTTATACACGGTAAAATCGCTGTTGCCTGAAACACCCGATACATTGATATTTGCATTTACCGGTAAAAAATTGCAATGGTGCGAAGAAAATGAAGAACAATTATGGTATTACTTGGTTGATAATGAATTATTATACAATAAAGAAGAAAAACAAAGTTTGCGCTTTTTGGCCGATGCCCCATTTATTTCGGGTTTACCCAAAGAATCGCCGGGAAGAGCAGGGCAGTGGCTCGGTTATCAAATTGTGAAAAAATATATGACCAAATACCCCGAAGCCACATTGCGTGATTTATTTGCCATAAAAGATGGTAAAGAAATTTTAATCAAATCTAAATACAAACCCGATTAGTAAAGTGTATGAAAACCTTTGAAATTATCATAAAAACATCTTTCGGACTGGAAGAGGTTTTAATAAAAGAACTGGAAAATGCCGGATACGAAAATGTGAAAAAACTTAACCGTGCCGTACAAGTGAGTGGAACACTCGAAGATGTTTACCGGTTCAATTATATTTTGCGCACAGCGAATAAAATATTGCTTCCGGTAGCCGAATTTAAATTCAAAAATGAAGAAGATTTATATAAGAAAACCAAATCTGTGTCGTGGGAAAATTATTTCAGCAACGACAAAAGTTTCAAAATAGATTTTACAGTTTATTCCGATTTAATAAAAAACACACAATTTGCTGCACTAAAAGTAAAAGATGCCATTGTTGACCGTTTTAGAGAAGAAACCAACAAAAGACCGAATGTAGAAAAACTCAATCCTGATGTGAAAATAAACCTGCACATCAGTGATGATAAATGCACTTTAAGTCTTGATAGTAGCGGTGAACCATTATTTAAACGCGGATATCGTTTTAGAGGTGGCGAAGCACCTTTGAAAGAAGATTTGGCTGCAGGCATCATTCTTTTATCCGAATGGGATAAACAAACCACATTTTATGATTTGTTTTGTGGTTCGGGAACATTATTGATTGAAGCAGTAATGATTGCTACCAATACACCGGCAGGTTATTTCAGGCAAATTTTTGGCTTTCAAAATTGGTTGAGTTATGATGAAGACTTGTATAACCGAGTAAAAAATGAAGCCGACAGTAATATTACACCTACAAAAGTGAAATTTTATGGCGTAGAACGTAACTTGCAACAAATTCGATTGGCCCGTACCAATGTTCAACAAGCCGGGTTTATCAAAAACATCAAACTTATTCATTCCGACTTTTTGCAGTTCGAGCCCGATACAGGAACAGGTTATATTGTGTCAAATCTTCCTTTTGGTGAGCGATTAACCGAATTGGAACAAAACGAATTAAACGATATGTATCAAGACTTGGGTACTTACCTCAAACACCATTGCGTAGGATTCGGTGCCGCTTTGTTTTCTTCCAATAAAGAAGCCGTAAATCATATCGGCTTAAAGCCAAAAAGAAAATATAAATTGTTTAACGGAAAAATTGAAGCAACTCTTTATTTATACGATTTATATCAAGGCAGTTTGAAAGACAAAGTAAAAGAAGATGAAATAAAGACAAATTTTTAAAATAATCACTAATTTTAGCGACATTAAAAAATAGACTATGGCTAAAAAACAAGATTTGAATTTTAATAAAAACGAAGATGTCAATAAATTATTGGTTGCCGATTTGCGCAGAAAATTAGATGAAGTGGCATTAGGTGGCGGAAAAAAGAAAATTGAGAAACTTCACGCCAAAGGAAAACTTACGGCACGCGAACGTATTGATTATTTGTTGGATAAAGACAGTGAAAGAATTGAAATAGGCGCATTGGCAGGATACGGAATGTACGAAGAGCATGGTGGTTGCCCTTCGGGTGGAGTTGTAGGGGTAATAGGTTATGTAAGCGGAAGGCAATGTATAGTAGTGGCCAATGATGCCACCGTAAAAGCCGGGGCATGGTTTCCCATAACCGGAAAAAAGAACTTACGCTTGCAAGAAATTGCCATGGAAAACAAATTGCCCATAATCTATTTGGTGGACAGTGCCGGTGTTTATTTACCTATGCAAGACGAAATTTTTCCCGATAAAGAGCATTTTGGACGAATTTTCAGAAACAATGCCATTATGTCTTCCGAAGGCATTACACAAATTGCAGCTATTATGGGTAGTTGTGTCGCAGGCGGAGCATATTTACCTATTATGTCCGATGAGGCGATGATTGTTGATAAAACAGGAACGATATTTTTAGCAGGTTCTTATTTGGTGAAAGCGGCTATTGGCGAAGACATCGACAATGAAACGTTGGGTGGAGCAACTACCCATTGTGAAATTTCGGGGGTTACCGATTATAAATGTATAGATGATAAAGACTGTTTAGACCGTATTCGTCGTATAATGGATAAAATTGGTGATTATGAAAAAGCCGGATTCAACAGAGAAGAGCCCAAAGCACCCAAAGAAAAGCAAGAAGAAATTTACGGTATTTTGCCTGATTCGCGTGAAAAACCATACGACATGCGCGAAATTATCAAACGATTAGTGGATGATTCTGAATTTGATGAATACAAAGCGCTTTACGGAAAAACCATTATCTGCGGATATGCCCGTATTGACGGTTGGGCAGTTGGAATTGTAGCCAATCAACGCTTAATGGTGAAATCTAAAAAAGGAGAAATGCAATTCGGCGGTGTAATTTATTCAGATTCGGCGGATAAAGCTGCACGTTTTATTATGAATTGCAACCAAAAGAAAATACCATTGGTGTTTTTGCAAGATGTTTCAGGGTTTATGGTGGGTTCACGTTCCGAGCATGGCGGAATTATCAAAGACGGAGCAAAAAGGGTAAGTGCACAAGCCAATTCGGTTGTGCCTAAATTTACCGTTATTGTTGGAAATTCTTATGGTGCCGGAAATTATGCCATGTGTGGTAAAGCTTACGACCCGCGGTTAATTGTTGCTTGGCCATCGGCTCAATTGGCGGTGATGAGCGGTGCTTCGGCAGCCAAAACATTGTTGCAAATTGAAGTAGCTTCGCTAAAAGCACGAGGCGAAGAAATTACAAAAGAACGGGAAGAAGAGTTGTATAACAAAATTAAAAACCGTTACGACGAGCAAATTTCGCCTTATTATGCTGCTGCACGTTTATGGACAGATGCAATAATCGACCCTTTGGAAACCCGCAAATGGATTTCTATGGGAATTGAAGCGGCAAATCATGCGCCTATTACCAAACGATACAATGTGGGCGTAATTCAAACTTGATGTTGATGTTTAAGCCAATTTTCAATTTTTTCGGCTAAAATATCGGATAATTTAAAATAAGATTCAACAGTCCAGCCGGCAACATGTGGCGTAAGCAAAACATTGTCGGCTTGGCTTAAATATTGAAAATATTCATCGGTTTCCAATTGTTCAAACGAACTTTTTTCATATTCCAATACATCGAGGCATGCGCCCAAAATTTTACCGCTTTTCAATCCTTTGACCAATGCTTGGGTTGAAACATTTTTACCGCGTGCCGTATTGATTAAATAAAAAGGATTTTTCATTTTACGAATAAAATCATCATTTACGTAGTGCAATGTTTCTTTGGTTTGCGGCAAGTGTAAACTGATGATTTGTGTTTGTTCATAAATTTCGTCAAGACTACATTCTTTAATGAAATGATTACCAAAATGCTGTTTATATTTGTCGTGAGCCAAAACAGTGCATCCAAATCCTTGCAATCTTTTTGCAAAAGCCGTTCCCATTACTCCATAGCCGATAATACCTACAGTTTTACCTTCTAATTCAATCCCTCTGTTTTTCTCTCGATTCCATTGTTTGTTTTTTACTTCGTAATTGCCTAAACAAATTTTATTGAACAATGTAAGCAACATTCCTACTGCATGTTCGGCAACAGCGGTGGCATTTCCTTCGGGAGAATTAAAAACCCGGATAGAAAGTTCTTTTGCTGTTTGCAAATCAATATTTTCCAACCCAGAACCTGAACGGGCAATAAATTTTAGGTTTATTGCTTTTTGCAGAAAATTTTTATCTAAAGGAAAACGGCTGCGTATAACCAGCCCGTAAAAATTCTCTATTTTTTGTTCTATTTCACTTTTTGATGAATGATAATCGTATTCGCAATCAAATCCTAAAGCTGTGAGTCTTTCGGCTAAAACAGGGTGCACTTCATCTACAAATAAAACTTTTTTCATATTGGATTGAATGTTTAGTGAAATTATGAAAGTTTAGCAAATTATTGCACAATAGGATATCGTTCAAACGGAATGTCAGGGTTTATCATAAAACGATACGTATGGTATGTGCGGTAACATTTGGCACCCAAGTTTTCCATTAAGTGCAGCATTTTAGGATTAAAATCGCCCACCCAAGTCATTAGAGCCGTATCATATTCGGTTTTTTTGGCAATGGTTTGTTCGGCAAATTTTATCAAAGCACCTTCTACACCTTTACCATGATATTCTCTGTCAACACCAAATACAATTCCAACCATGGTATGGGGTTTTACCAGCATTTTTGCAAAAATAAATTTCAGCTTTCCTATAATATTCATATTGCCGTTGACATATTTAAACCACTCGTTCAATTCGGGAATATTTACATAAAAAGCAATAGGTTTTTTGTTGTGAAATCCGAAAAGAACAATTCGCTTATCCATTATGGGCTTAAGACTTTTAATAATGTTTTTGGCTGTTCTGATATCCATTGGCTTAAATCCGGCAAATCCGCCCCAGGCACTATTGTAAACGGTTAAAAAGTTTTGTGCAATTTCATCAACACTCATCTTTTTTACATCACTAAAATGAAACTCGGGGTTGTTAATGATGTTTTGCGCTTTACGGGCAAAAATTTCTTGCACAGGTTCTTTTACGGCACGTTTATACATAAATTGCTTGTAATAGACGTTAAACCCGTATTTTTCAAAAAAATCTTGGTAATACGGCGGGTTATAGTTCATTCCATAACTGTTCGGGTCGGTAAAATTTTCTACCAATAATCCCCAAAACATATTTTTTTCACCAAAATTTATCGGACCGTCGGCTACTTCCATATCGTGTTCTTTAAGCCAATTGATGGCTGTGTCGAACAATAATTTTGCAGCATCGTAATCGTTTATACATTCAAAAAAGCCCAAACCGCCGGTATTATGTTTAAACTGCTTGCTGTATTTAGGATTGACAAAAGCCGCAATTCGTCCGATTACTTTTCCGTTTTTTGTAAGCAACCACCGTTTTGCTTTGCCTGTTTTTAATAACGGATTTTTTTTTGGGTCGAAAAGTTTTTCGATGTCTTGTTTAATGTGGGGAATCCAGTTTTTGTCGTGTGCATAAATATCAAAAGGTAATTTATGAAATGCATTTATCTGCTTTTTTGTTTCAACCGCAACTACTTCCATAGATTTTATTTTGGCAAATTTATACAAAAATAGTGTGTCGTAAATTGTAAAAGGAATTTAGGACAAAGTGCGAGAGTTCTTTACAATCGCTTTTCTTTCCGGTTAAAGAAGGTGAGTACACGCAACCCGCCCCGAACAATGTAATAACTAAGGTAATTTCTTATTTTTTTCCAAAAGGGTAAATGTTGTGTGTATGAGATGTCAATTTGTTTGCATTTGGGTAAAATAGTATGTGCAAACAACGAGTTGAATTGTTCTATAAATGAATTGTCGTCTAATAAAAAATTAAGCTCAATACTTGCGGCATCACTGAGTTTGTTTAGGTTGTAAGACCCAACGGTGATAATTTTATTATCGGTGTAAAGCAGTTTTCCGTGCACCACATTGGGTTGATATTCCAATAACCGAATGTTTTTCTTTAGCATCCAATAATACAGATGTTCCATTGCGTATTTTACAATTTTTACATCAGAAGTTTCACCGGTTAAAAAAGTGATGTTTACTCCTTTTTTTGCTGCATTTTTTAATTTTCTTCTGAAAGAAAGAGAGGGAATAAAATAAGCGGCAATTATAAGGATGTCTTTTTGTGCTTGCGAAATAAGCGACTTATAGGTGCGGGAAATTTCAATTTTATTACGGGCAAAATCATTAATGAGTATTTGCGGGGGATAATGCAGTTTTTTGAAAGGTTTTTTATTAAAAATGAGGGTGCACAATTCTTTTAAAGCTGTTACCATTTCGGTATTGTTTGTTCTTACCATAAAATCCAGCCAGGGCGTATTCAAAAAATATTTATCGGCAAGATTAATGCCTCCGGTATATGCAATTTTATTGTCAATGGTAATAATTTTATGGTGTAATCGACGACCGTATTGCCAGTTTTTAAAAGGAATAATTTTGTTGAAAAACCGAAAGTGTATGTTGTGTTTATTTAGTTCATTCGTAAATTCTGTTGGCAATTCGTGACTTCCGTAAGCATCGGCAACTACATATATTTCTACATTGTTTTTTGCGGCAGAAATGAGTGCATTTTTTATTTTGTTGCCCACAGTGTCGTTGGCGATGATATACATTTGGATATGAATAACCACCTTTGCCGAATAAATATCTTCAATAATTTGATTCAGCAATTTTTCGCTGCCGATAAAAAGTTGCTCAGTCATATCAGGTTATTCGGTTTCTTCATCAAATTGTTTAAACGAATTGGATAGGTGATTCAAAGGGAAAAAAACGTTAAAATAAAGCACTTTTATTTTTTCTTTGCGGTTTTTTTGTGCTTTTTTGTCAAAAGTCATTACGTCGGTATTCCCAATAAGTTGTTGTTTTTTTACTTGCAGTTTGTATTCGGCAATAATTTCATATTCATCACTGACACGGGTAACCACATAAGCCGTTTGGATACTTTTTCCGTCTCCACTTGATAAAATTACATCCATCAGATTGTAATAAAGATTGGCCAATTTTCGAGCTTTTTGTTTATTCCCTTCGGCTAAATTTGCCACAGCCAAACGAAAAATGAGTCTCATGTTTACGGGATTATCTTCAAAAGCTTTTATTCCGGAGGGTATTGCTTTTTTGAATTTTTCTTTTTTATAGAGCTCGTAAAATTTTTCTTCAGTTTGGCTGTTGTAGTAGGGCGAATAATTGCTTTGAAAAACACTGCCATAGTATATGTGTTGATAATCTAGGAAAGTAAGCGTTGTATCAAATTTTTTAAACCTTTCCAATAAATTTGGGTAGAAAAAAATAGAATTTGAATCGCTTATTTCTCTTTTTATCAAATCAAAATCTACATTAGAAATTTTTTGCGCCTGCGTAAACGACAGCGATAAAAGATAAAATAGAATAAGTGTTATGTACTTTAAAACTCTCATTAATCAAAAATTATGTTTCTAATATACATAAAACAGTTATTTCGTCAAATTATTTGCATAAAAAAGCGGCTAAGAATTTCTTAGCCGCTTTTAAAAAAGTTTTTATTAAAGGAAAATTATTCCTCTACGTCCACTACTTCAATATCAAAAGTTAATGCTTTTCCTGCAAGTGGATGATTGGCATCTACTGTAAAGGTTTCTTCAGTAACTTCTGTAATTGTAACCGGAATTTCGTGTCCGTCCGGAGTGCGGCTGATTAATTGCATACCCACTTCAGGTTTAATTTCATCAGGCAATTCAGATTTGTTTACGGTTTGAACCAAATCAGGATTTTTTTCGCCATAAGCTTCTTCTACAGGGATAGTTACTTTTTTAGATTCACCTTTTTCAAGACCTAAAACGGCTTTTTCGAAGCCGGGAATCAATTGTCCTTGTCCCATTGTAAATTCTAATGGTTCGCGCTCTCTTGAAGAGTCAAAAACTTCACCGTTTTCTAAAGTACCGGTGTAGTGTACTTTTACTTTACTGTTTTCTTTTACTTTTGTCATAACTAAAATAATAAATAATTTAAAATGCAAAGTTACGTTAATAACTTTAAAATTCAAATGTTTTTAGGACGTTTTTACAATTAATTAACATTTGCTTGTTGTAAGTTTTTTTCCCATTTCCAAGCAGAGAGCATCATATCATTCAAATTGTATTTTGGTGTCCAATTTAAAACTTTTATAGCTTTTTGGTTATTGGCATAAATGGCAACCGCATCGCCCGGTCTTCTGGGACCATATTCGTAATTGAGTTTTTTGCCGGTTACTTTTTCAAATGCATCAACCACTTTTTTTACCGAAACACCGTTTCCGGTGCCTAAATTAATGACATCATATTGCGGGAAGTTTTTATCATTCATTAGTTTTTGCAAAGCCAACACATGAGCGTGAGCAATATCGCTTACGTGAATGTAATCGCGAATGCATGTACCGTCTTTGGTTGGATAGTCATTACCGAAGATAGTCAGTTTCTCGCGAATGCCAATAGCTGTTTGGGTAATAAATGGCACTAAGTTGTTGGGTACGCCAATTGGCATTTCACCCAATTTTCCGGTGGGATGTGCACCTACAGGATTGAAATATCTTAATGCAATGGCTTTTTGGTTTGGGGATATTTTTAAAAAATCTTGTAACATTCGCTCGCCAATTTGTTTGGTATAAGCGTAAGGCGATTCGGCTTTGGGCAAAGGAGTGTCTTCTGTTACGGGCAGTTTATCGATATTTCCATAAACCGAACAAGAAGAACTGAAAATAATATTGGGAACATTGTATTTTTTAGCCAATTTAAGCATGTTTACCAATGATTCTATATTGTTGTGGTAATATTTCAAAGGTTTTTCTACCGATTCGCCAACAGCTTTGTAGGCAGCGAAATGAATAATGCCTGAAATATCGCGGTTTTCTTCAAAAATTTTTTCTGTTTGTTCAAGATTACAGAGGTCAACGTTGTAATTTTTTACATCTTTTCCGGTAATTTCTTTAATTCTGTCAAAAGTATCTTTCGAAGAGTTGGAAAAATTGTCAACTGAAATTAAATTAGTAAAATTGTTTTCGATTAAATCGACAATGGTATGCGAACCAATGTAACCTGCGCCGCCTGTAATTAAGATTTTACTCATGCTTTGGAATTATTATATCGACAAATATGATATTTTTTTTACGATATTCTATACGTTTTTTATCGTATTGGGCGGATATTTTTATCAACAAAAGAAAATAAAGACAGATTACCGTTACAAGTACTTTTTTCCGGGGCTGATAATTAAATTATTCGGTGGATTGGCTTTTGGCTTGATTTATCAATTTTATTACAGGGGAGGCGACACATCGGCTTATTTTTATAATGCCAAATTATTTGCCGAAGTATTGTTTGAGAATCCTAAGGCGTATTTTATTATGCTTTTTCAAGATGCTCAATCGTTCCATCCGGATACTTATGACTATACTGAAAGGTTGTTTTATTTTAGAAATCCTGAGAGTTGGTTTATGGTGAAACTGACCAATTTTGTGGCTTTATTTGGCGCAATACGTTATTATCCAACTACCTTAATTTTTTCATTATTGTCATACACTGGTTTGTGGAAAATATATTTAATATTCACGTATTTGTTTCAATATGTTAAAGCTAAATATTTTGCGATTTTTATTTTGTTTGTGCCCTCGGTGGTATTTTGGGGCAGCGGTATAATGAAAGATACGGTTTGCATTACCGCTTTGGGATTTTTATTTTACGAATGGGTAAGTATAGTGAAGTTTAAAAAGAGAGGATTACAGCATTTTTTATGGATAATATTGGCTTCGTATATTATTTTGCGGTTAAAAGCTTATATCATCATTACATTTGTCCCTAGTTTGCTGTTTTGGTTGTATTTGGAACAAAAAAACAGAATTAGAAATGTGAAAATTCGATTGATAATAGCGCCGTTTATTTTTGTTGTGATTGTTGGCAGTTCGTTATTCGCTGTGTATAATTTGATGCAAATGAGTGATTTTTACAGAATAGATACCATTCAGAACCGGATAGAGGGATTTCATTCTTGGCACGGACAATTAGCACAAACACAAGGACAATCAGGATACGATTTGGGTGAGATAGAATATACGCCAACGGGTATTTTGAGAAAATTTATACCGGCAGTAATTGTGGGGCTTTTTCGCCCGTTTTTGGTAGAAGTGAGAAATCCTGTTCAATTATTTGCTGCGCTGGAAAACACTATTTACTTGTTGGTATTTTTTTATTTATTGTTTAAAACTAAAATTTTTGGCTTTTTAAAGCTGTTGAAGTTTGATTCATTAGTTTATATCTCCATAATATTCTCTATACTGTTTGCTTTTGTTGTGGGGTTTACTTCTTATAATTTTGGTGCATTGGTAAGGTATAAAATCCCTTTGTTGCCATTTTTTGGTGGTGCATTGGCAGTGATGTGGCAGTTAGTCAGAGCAAAACGAGTTCAAAACATTTAAGTATTTATCTTTATTGGCTTCTACGGAGTATTTTTCTTCCACTGTTTTACGTCCTGCTTGACCGATTTTGCGGCGTAGTGTTTTATTTTCAATCAATTCAGATAAATATTTTAACCAATCTTTTTCATCGTTAACTAAAAAACCATTTTCGTAATGTTTTATTATTTCCTTATTGGCTCCAACAGCCGAGGCAACAGAAGGTATGCCTATTGCCATATATTGTAAAATTTTAAATCCGCATTTTCCTTTGCTCCATTCATCATTTGGTAAAGGCATAATGCCAATGTCTATTTGATGCAAATCTTGAATTTCTGTATTTAATTGCCAAGGTGTAGTCATAGCATGAATTTCCGGGTAAGTTTTTTTTACATCAACAATAATTTTAAAATTGATTTTATTGCCATATTTTTCTTTTAGAATTTTTAATAAAGGCAAAAGTTGTTCAAAATAGGGCAAAGTGGTTGATGAACCTGTCCAACCAATGGTAATAGTATTTTTGTTTAAATCATCTCCTTTAAGGGTGTGATACTTTGTATCAATTGTTGTTGGTATTAAAAATGCTTTTTTATTATATTGTTTGGCAAAATCTGTTAAGTATTGATTGCCGCAAGTGATAATTTTGCTGACTTTAATAATACTTATTGTTTTTCGAGGATGTTTTAACCAAGCCCATTTTTTATTTTTTTCAGAAACATTCGAAAGCCAAATAGCATCATCAAAATCGTACCAGATATTTGGATTTATTTTAGATAACAGTTGTTCAAAAAATGCTCCTCCAATGATATATGCTTCACGATAAATAAGAATTCCATCATATTTTTTTGCTCTAAGTAATGTTTTTAAGCGTTTGAAAAATGTTCTGAAAACAAGTGAAATTTTTTTTAAGATACTATCTCCGTAAAATATTTTATCATCATTTTGATTGAGTAATATATCCCAATGAAAGGAATAGCCGTTTTTTTCTAAGAGGTCTAAATATTGCTCAAACCGGAATCTCTGACCTGGAGAACGGTTTGGACGGTGGTGTGTGATGATTAGTATCTTTTTAGTTTTTTTCATTTATCAATACTTTGATAAATTGAATAATATTTTTCGATACCGGACTCTAATGAAAGATAGTTTTTAAGCTCATCAGATAAAGTTAGTGGTAAATTGAATTTGATATCGTCTATTTTATTTTTAAATTCCATTTCATTAAAATTATTTATTATATATTTCTCTTTAAAATTTTGCAGGATATGCATATTATCGCCAATATTATTGGTCACAATGGGAATTTTCATAGCTAAAAATTCACCCAGTTTTACCGGAAAACTTGCCTTTTTTGAAAAACAAGGTTTTATAAAAAATACACCTAAATTCGATACAGATAAAAAGTGAGGCACATTATTTCTATTCACGTATTTTATTATTAAATTATTTTCTTCAATGGAAAAATGTTTTGCTTTTTTTAAAATGCGCTCTTTATTTTCATTAGTTAAAAATAAGAATATGCTATTAGGGTATTTGGCTTTAAACATCCTAAAAAAAATAAGCATATCGTCTAACAAATACCAAGTACCTATAGAACCTAAATACGTTAAAATGATAGTGTCTTTAGGAATATTCAATTCTTGTTTTAATCTAATTTTATCCTCAATGGAAAAATTGTCAGGATTAAATAAATTGAAATCAACCGCACATGGAATAACATTGATTTTTTTTTCATGAAGATTAGGAATATCCCAGGTTAACATCTCTTTTTTTGCATTGTGAGTTAAACTAATTACCATGTCGGCATGTTGTAAATATTCTTTTTCTTTTTGCTTGAAAAAAGTGTAAATAAATTTGTACAAAGGATTTTTTAAATTCCATAATTCTCCATCTACGCGTTCATCAGCCCAAAATCCTCGCATATCAAAAATAAATTGAACACCATATTTTTTTTTAAGAAACAATCCAATTAATGCGGGAATATAGCTTCGACAATGAACAATGGCAAATTTTTCCTTTTTGTGTAATTTTTTTGCATGTATTTTCAATGCTAATAAATCTTTTAGTGTTGATAAAACAGGCGGACTTTTTGTGTAAGGTAACGGATGCCAAGAGATGTTATAGTTTGATATATTGTTTTGAATTAAACGTTGATTTTGTGTAAACCGTTCTTTTTTCTCAAAGCTTATAATATGAAAATAAAATTCTTCATTTTTTTTGCAAACACCGGTAATATAAGGTAAAATTTGACTTTGTCCTAATGGATCGGTTAGTCCGTCGTAAGATATGTAAAGTATTTTTTTCACAATAAAAGATGTTTAACAATAGCAAAGAAACGCTTTTTGATGCAAAAAAGAATTACAACGAATCGTTTTTAATAGTTAATTCCCATTTTTTATGCCCATCAATAATTAAACGCAATGCCATGTAAAAAAAAGTGTTAGATTTGATGGAATTTATATTGCTTTTGTAATACGAAGGTGAAATCATTCTCAACAATAATAGTGAAAATAACACTTTATCGTTCAATTAACGTTTTAAAATTAACAGATAATACACTTTCTTTAGTAATTTCTTCTTTAACTCTATAAAAAGAAAGATAAGGAACAAGCATGAAGTTAATTTTTATGTATTTTGTAATTTAATTCTTTTAAGGTTAAATAATAATTTACGAAAAATGATTTTATCAAATACTTTAAACCATCAAAAAAATACCGGTATTTTAAGAATGAAAATGCTAAGATTATGTATGTTTTCCAATAAATGTAGCGTTTTTCTTGTCGATTAAGCCTCGTATTTTTTTTAACATGATGTTTTAAAATTAAACAAGTATCATGCTCCATTACTTTTATGTTTTTGTGCATGTTTCCGTCATGGAAACGGTACATCCATGTGTATTCGTCTAGATGTTCAATGGGATAATTTTTAGCTACTCGGATAAAAAAATCTTTGTCGGCGGCCGTTGATAACGAAGTGTTAAACCCACCGATGGTATTGATGATTTCTTTTTTAAAAATAAAAGAACTTGGTCCGGGAACACAAGTGCCATTCCATTTTAAGATATCTAAATAAAGGTTTCCTTTTTTTCCGACTAATACTTGATCCGGAATAGGATCGTCATTTTCATCAATGAGTATGGCGTTAGAGTGTATGGCGTATGCGTCAGCTTGTTCTAATTCGGTTATTTTTTTCTCCAAATTATCGTGCATCCAAATATCGTCAGCATCAAGTAATGCAATGTATTTGCCTTTTGCCGATTTAATACCAGCATTTCTTGCCGCCGATACACCTTTATTGGGTTGATTTATTATATGAATATTGGTTGTCGGATAATGTGTTTTAATAGCAGTCAGTATTTGTAAGCTGTTATCCGTTGAACCATCGTTAACAATAATGATTTCTTTGTTTGCCCATGTTTGATTAATTGCTGAAATAACAGTGCTTTCGATGAATTTTTCGGCATTATGGCAAGGAATAACTACGGAAACTAGCGGCTGAAAGTTTTCTTTAGGCAACATGTTTTAAATTTTATAGTAGTCATCCAATTTAAAATCGGTTAATAGCCGGTTTAAAAAAACAGTGTCTTCATGGTTAAGGGTTATTATATTTTTTTGTTTGTTCAAATCTTTTGTGATAGAAGGAATATTTTGCATCCGTAAAAATAACTTTTTTTAAGGAAGCGGTTCATTTAAAAATCGAAATGATTTTTTTATTTGTCCATAATTTTTAATTATTCATATTTTTATCAAAAATATGCTTTAATATGCTTTTACATTCATCAAAAGGAATAAAATAATAGATTGCCCAAAATAATAAAAGCTTACGTATTTCCGTATTTGCATTTTTTAAATGCTCAGAAAATTACTCATAATAAGGGGTGTTGCTCAATTCTTTGTGAATTAAGTTCAGTTCGTTATTTACTGAGCCAAATTTCATTCTTTGAATACTTCCATTTCATAAGTTTCTAAATTAATTTTTCATTAAAATTTTAACTATTTGTTTGTATTGAAGCTTATAAATTTAAGTTATTTATGAATTTTTTTCTTATGAGAATTACTTTTTCACCTTCTTTAAATTCTAACCATTCATCTTTTTTTATAGCTGAATATAAAGCTTCAGAACAACCTTCAATAAACCTGTCGTGTAATTCTATTACAATAACATTTGTTTTTTTTAACCATAATTCATAATTACTAGAAAATAACTGTTTTTCAGCTCCTTCAATATCAAGTTTTAAAATGTCAATATTATCTTTGCCTGATTTTTCAAGGATTTTGTCAATTGTAATAGCTTCAATATCAAACTCAACTGATTTAGAAACTTCTTCAACAGAAAAGCCCCATTCTCCGATACCATTGTCTTTGATCTTTAAATAAGTATTTTTATGCCATAATCCTGCATTTATTGCCATTATATTAGAATGATTACTAATATGTTTTTTTAAAATATTAAAATTTGAAGCTTCAGGCTCTATACAAATTATTGTTGAAGAAGGATATTTTAAGTGGTAATATAATGCAGAATAACCAATATAAGCACCACCATCAATTATTAATTTAGGATTTAATTTAACTGGTAATTTTAGCTCATTAAAAACAAAAATACTTTTAAACACTTTTAAATCTGTAGTATTAGGTCTTATTATAAGTTTTTTGAGTTTTAATTTATAAAATAATATACCAAAAATAGTTATAATTTTAACCCTCAAAATAAGTAGGAATTTTGGCATAAATTTTTTAATATTATTTTTCATATTCATAAAGGTATAGTTTCTTAGGGTAGTAGTCTAGAGTATATTATTTTACTCGAAAAAAAATTATTTAATTCAAACGATCTCTCATCAATATTGTTTTAATGTCTTCAGTAAACTTTTAGAGAATTTGCTACCTAAATAGATTTAAGTAGTAAATATTGATTTCAAAGATAGTAAAATACGAATATTGTATATCTACTTATCTCGATTCATTTATTTTACTAAAATTCCAACATATTTGCTTTTATGTTCAAAAATAAAAGGTTGCCTATTAACTTTTTCAGAAAACTCTTTAAATGCAATGTTATCTTGAATATCATCAGAGATAAAAATGCCACCTGGAACCAATGCGTTCCAAAGTAAAGGATAAGCGAACATTCGTCCGGTATAGCTTTTATCACTGTCGTAATGGCATAAATCAATTCGATAATCGAATTTCTTTAAAGCTTTAGGTATACCTACTATATCGGGCAAACGTTGTAGTTCCCACCGAGATTTTAAATTACCGGGAACGACGCAACCCACATAGTCATCGTTATTCATTTTTATATAAGGCATGTCATTACTGATTAAATATGCATTTTCAATGTCTTTAATGCCAAGTAAAATAGCTAAGGAAGACCATCCGTAAGCAACACCTGTTTCAATAATGTTTTTGGGTTTTTTATATTTTGTAATAGAATATAGCATATCAACAGCCCCTTCCCCTCCCATATTTACAGGGCAATTTTTTTGTTGCTTTAATGCATAATTATAAAATTCAGTGAATTCGGTTTTAAAATGTATGAGTTGAGCATCATTCCCACAGATTTCTTTGATTGTCGTTAATTTATCTATAGCATTATCTTTTGCCCATTTTGTTGCATTATGCTTAGTGTTTTCTTTTTTTTTGTATTTATTCCTTTTAAATACCTGAAAAATTTGTGGCAAATATCGTGGTCGTAATAAAAACCAAGTAGCAGTTTTAATATATTTAAACATTATCTTTGATTTGAAATTTTTGTAATAAATTAAAGATTTTCCATAATTACAGATAATTGATTAATTACTCGTTGATGACTTTTCTTTCCAAATAAATTTTTTACAGTATTATTTAAATTTTTTCCGTAATCTAATTTATTTAAATTTTCATAAACAAATTTAATATTTGATTTTAACGATGATGGGATGTTTTTTATTGGCAATAAAATACCGTTTTTTTTATGGATTATGTAATCGCTATAATCACCTACATTTTCAGTAACCATAACAATTTTATTTAGTAAAGCCATTTCCTTTACTGCACTGTTGCTTGCATCGGTTAATGATGGTTGAATTAAAACATCACTGGCAGCCATGAAATTTAAAAAATCTGTTCTGAATCCTAACATGTGTATATATTTTCTCATATTATTTTTAATAATCCATTCTTTTAGTTTTTTTTCTTCAGGTCCCTCATCAAGAACGAGTAGTTGAATGTCTAATCCTTCTTCTGTTAATTCTTTAATAATAGGAAAAACAACATGATGTTGTTTTAGTTTTATTAACCGCGAAACCATTATTAACCTTAATTTACAAGGATAAATTTGTTTTATCTTTTCTACTGCATCTTTTTCTGGTACGCCATATTTTGCAAAATCATAAATGTAAGGAATTATTTTAATCTTATTTTTATTTGCTCTTTCTATTTCAATCATTTTGTTTTTTACACCAGATGAGGGTACAATTATAACTCTTGCAAAGAAATTAATGAGAATGTCAAATATTTGTTCAGTATAACTTAAATTTTTAGTTATAAATTTGGTTTTGATATAACGAAAATGATGCCTGAAAACAATAACTTTAGCTCTCGTGAAAAATTGAGAGAATATTGAAATGATATTTGTTTGTTGTAAGTGTGAATGAATATAATCAACCTTATGCTTTTTACAAAATTTAATTAAAAATATAATATGCTTAAGATAATACAAAACTTTATTGTTTTTAGGAATAACGTAAGTATATGTTCTAATTCCATTTTCTTCTAATGTTTTGTGAAGCATTCCTTTTTCACAAATTGTTAAACCGGAAACTTTATATTTAAATGAATTATTCAATTGAATTAATAAAGTTTCCATTGGTACAGATTGTTTATTTGAAGGATAATAGAAAAGAATATGTTTTTTAACTGAACTCATAAAACGTTTTATTTTTTTTATAAATTATATCGATTGATATAATTTTTCGTATTCGTGAGCTATTTTTATCGGGTTATGGTACTTTTTTACAAATTCCATACCTTTAACACTCATTTCAGGAAAATGTTGTCTAAGTGATACTAATGAAATAAGTTTTATAAATATATCATCAACTGAAGGTCTAATATTAATAAGAGGACATTCATTTTGATCAATTCCCATAAAGTTAAATATTTCCGGTTCAGCACCGGTCATTACAATTTTCCCTTTAGTTAAACCTACCAATGCATTGACGCCATAAGAATAACTGTTACATTGATCTATTAAAACATGTGTATTATCAAGTATTCTAGTATATTCGTTATATGAAATTCTTTTAGTATATGTAAAATTAAAATATTTAGCATAAGATGAATTTTTTATTCGCTCTATGGCTTCTTTTATGAAATGTCCTCCTTTAAAACCAAATCTGGTTTCACCATAATAAACATTTATCTTTCCAGGAATTTTGGTAAGAGGATAATATATTTCATTTTGCCGTATCGGTATGGGGATAAATTTATTTTTTTGTTTGAAACCAGTGTTTTCAAATGCTTTGAAATATTCATAATGAGATGATACTATTGCATCGAATTTTTCGTATCTCTTGTATTCAAAGTTTCGAACTCCCTTTTTTTCAAGATCACAGGTATGATTGGGTAAATCATATTTTTTACATTGTTGACAAGGTGAATATGCTAAATCTTTTACAAATTTGTTGTAAGGTAATGTACAAGAGGCATTAAATAAAACATGTTTACTCTTATTATTTAAAATTTTAGGGAAAAGATATTTGTCAATTCTATTGTGGAAAAAATAATAAGTAGTTGTTTGAATAACGTCATGACCGTCTAGTAATTTCAATACACCAAGTTGACTGTAAATTTCTTTAATAGCACCTACAATTTTATTTTCGTTTTTTTTTCTTATATAAATTTTAATATCGTTTGGGGTCTGTTTAAATTTATCTCCATTTGATATTAAAGTAACTGTATGTCCCAGCTCTTGGAGAGCAATTTTGAGATTAAAATGAGCTGAACTCATGTCACCTAATAACAGTATTTTCATGCTTTTTCTTGATAATGTAATAAAAATATATTTGTATGCAAAGATATGTAATATAACTAAATATATAAGCTAAGAATACCCCAGTTAACGAAAATAAACTATTAAGCAAAATACTTAAGCATATATATAATAAATAAAATGAAAATTCACTAATCAAATATAGCTTAAAGTTCTTCTTTGCTAAAAGAACATATCCGAAAGTAAGTCCTGCCGTTTTAAAAATATCGCCTATTAACTGATATCCAAAGTAATAAGATGCATCTAGAAATTCTTTTGAATATACGATTTGTATAATGTACTCTCTTAGAATATAAATAAAAAAGAAAACTATCGATAAGAAAGGAATAGTAACGCCTAAAAATTTAACAACTTCGTTTTGTAATTTCTTTTTTGTATCTGTAGAGGCAATTAAAGGAAAAAAATACATCGAAAAAATACCGGCAACAACTCCCATCCAAATCTTTGAAAAATTTGTTAAAATTTGCCAATACGAAGCGAATTCTATTGATAAGGAATTTATTATTAATTTACGGATAATTATTTGAGATATAGATAGTAAAAAAGTGCTAAATATCGTTACTATTGAAAATTTGATTAAGACTTTATAAGTTCTAGATTTTAAAGTAGATAAAAAATTCAGAGTTGGAAGTTTAATATGTTCTTTCAAAAAAGAGATCCATAAAAAAAAGGTCAAAACACTTGGTATAAAAACAGATAATAAGGCACCATTAATTTTAAAAAACTTAACTAAAAAATAGGTGCTTAATAAATTTAAAATATTTAGTGTTATTAAAATTGAAACATATTTTTTTATTTTTCTTTCACCATTTAAAACGTATAAGATTCCATTTAAAATTATGATAATAGGTAAGTTTAAATAGAAAAAGAAATTGATAAACTTTGATACATTAAGCTCTTTATTATACAATAATGAATAAATCCATTGATTTGATAAGAAGAGAAAGAATGCAACAATAATTGAATAATAAAATAAAATGGTGTATATTTTTTTTAAAATATTACTTTTCTCATCAGCATTTTTTGATGATGCAATTAAGCTTACAATACCACTATAAATTCCTCCCGAAGCTAATATATATACTAGTGAGGAAAAGTTGTTAAAATTGCCGAGTATTACAATCCCCTCATTACCTATGAATAAAGCATATATTTTTTGATTAATGAATCCTACAATTGTACTAACTAAAACAATAATTAATGACCAAGATGAAGTTTTAATTAATGACATTAATAAAATGATTTAATTTTTTTTATTATATATTCTAAATCATCTTCTTTAAGAAAAGGATTTATAGGTAAACTTAAGCATGTATTTGAAATTTCTTCAGCTATAGGGAAATCACCTTTTTTGTAGTTTCTTTTATAAGCTTTTTGTAGATGAGATGGGACAGGGTAGTGTATCATAGTTTCAATCCCATGGTTTGATAAATAATTAAGCAATTGATCTCGTAATTTCGTTCTTATAATAAACTGATGATAAACTGAGGTAGCGTTTTCATCAATTTTAGGTAAGATAATATCTCCTGTATTTTTTAAAAAATCATAATAAACATTAGCAATTTGTATTCTTTTATTGTTGAAAAATTCTAATCGTTTAAGCTTAATATTTAAGAATGCAGCTTGAAGTTCATCAAGTCTGCAATTATGTCCTATAATATCATGATAGTATTTTTTTGTGGAACCATAATTTCTTAGCTTAACTAATTTCTCTTGCAATTTTATTTCATTAGTAGTAATTGAACCCGCATCCCCTAATGCTCCTAAATTTTTTCCCGGATAGAAACTAGTTGCGTTTACATGCCCCCAACTACCTGTTTTTTTTCCTTTATACATAGCTCCTTGCGCTTGAGCATTATCTTCTATTACCTTAATTCCATGCTTTTCAGCTATTTTACAAATTTCTTCAAGCTTTGCTGCTTGACCATATAAGTTCACAGGAATAATAGCTTTAGTTTTATTAGAAATCTTTTCTTCAATTAAACTTGGATTGATGTTATAGGTTTCAATATCCGGTTCTACCGGGACAGGTGTGGCACCAACAATAGATACAGCTAACCAAGTAGCAATATAAGTATTGGAAGGCACAATAACTTCATCACCATTTTTAATATCTAATGATTTTAAAGATAATATTAATGCATCTAAGCCATTAGACACGCCGATACAATATTTTGTTTCGTTAAATTTTGCATAATTTTCTTCAAACTTTTTCACATTATCACCCAGAACAAGCCACCCTGAATGTAGTACTTCCTTAAAAGCATCCAAAAGTTCCTCTTCAAAAAATAAATTAATCTGTTTTAGGTTTAAAAACTTTATTTTTTTATTCATGCAATTTCTATTTAAATATACTTGATCACTTAATTCTTTATTTGCTTTTTATCGATCCATCCATCCTTTAATTTTAGCTGGATTGCCATAAACGAGCGCATAATCAGGCACATTAGACGTAACAACTGATCCAGCACCTATTAAAGCATATTCACCGATGGTAATGCCATCTAAGATTGTTGCATTAGCCCCTATTGAAGCACCTTTCTTGATTAGTGTTTTTGGAAATTCTTTCAAGTATTGTTTTGATCTTGGATACTTATCATTTACAAAAGTAACATTAGGGCCTATAAAAACATTATCTTCTATTCTAACACCATCCCAAAGATAAACACCACTTTTAATTGTTACATTATTACCTATAATTACATCATTTTCAATAAAAGTGTGGCAATTAATATTGCAATTTTCTCCAATAAAAGCATTTTCTAATATTACTGAAAATTGCCAAATTTTAGTATGCTTACCGATCCTTTTTGACAAAACATTAGCTAATTCATGTATGAAAACATTATCCATTTACTGCTTGCATTTGTTTAAACTTATTATAATCACGAATATACTCAGATTCATCATATTTTGTAGATGCTAATACTAGTTGAGTAGCCTCATTTAAGTATTCCATTTTAATCCAAGTTTTTATTGGTATATAAATACCTTTATTGGGTGTGTCGAGTATAAATGAATATGTTTTACCATTTATTGTTTCGAGTGTTAACTTTATAATTCCATTTAAAGCTAATAGAACTTGTTCAGATTCGAAATGTGCGTGATTTCCTCTAGTTACATTTGCAGGAGTATTATATGTCCAGAAAACACGATTTATAGTAAATGGTATTTCTTTATAATTTTCACAAACCGAAATAAATCCTATATTGTCATCACCAATTTTAGGAAATGTAATAATATATGGTTCCGTAATTTTTTTATTTTTCATGACCATTTATTTTATAAAGATAATAAAAATTTATGAGTTTATTTTTTCCCACACACATACAAAATTTCGTTTTTGGGCAAACGGTAACGCTCGCATAATTCTTTCCCCAATTTTGATTCATAATCAACGGCTTTCACTTTAAAACCGGCTTGTTCCAATCTTTTAGGGTAGTCTTTTCCGTAAAGTCTAACATGGTCTTTTTGCCAGTAATATTTTTCGCGCAATTCGGGCGTGTTGATGCTTGGGTCTTCCAATGTTTCTTCGCGGCTGTAATCTATGGGCACTTGGAATATACCCATTCCTCCCGGTTTCATCACTCTGTTGAGTTCTTTCATGCACTGAATGTCATCTTCAACATGTTCCAACACATGGTTACACATCACAACATCAAAACGGTTATCTTCTAAGGGAATATCATGCAAGTCAAAATGCATATCTACAATAGGGGATTCCAAATCGGCAGTCAGATAGTCTAAATTTTCTTGCTTTTTAAAATAATCGTGAAAACATTGCTCAGGTGCAATGTGCAACATTTTTTGCTTTTCTTTTTTACTGAAAAAATCGGTTTCGTTTTTTAAGTAAAGCCAAATTTGTCTGTGCCTTTCCAAACTCAAACAATAGGGGCAAAGAACATTTTCCCGACGAGTGAGTTCATTATATCCGTAAGGCAAAAATTTACTGAACGTATGATTGCAAACCGGACATTCAACATTATTTCCTTTATATAACAAAGGGGCAATTCTTCTGAAAATATAGCTGAATCGAATTAAAATTGGTCGCGGAACGGTATTTAAAATGGTATGGTAAAGTTTCATTATTTTACGGGTAATTTTTTATTTTTTAAGAAAGCTAAAATACTTAAAATTATGAATACGGCAACCGTATAATAAACCCATTCGGGAATTGGCACCGGATCGCCCTTGGCGTAAGAATGTAAACCGCTCAGGTAAAAATTTACTCCAAAATAAGTCATAATTACCGAACTGTATGCCCATAAACTGACTACATTGAACGTGTAAAAGCCCTTTAAAGAAGGAATTAATCGCATGTGTGCCACAAAGGTGTAAACCAATACAATTACCAAAGCCCAAGTTTCTTTCGGGTCCCAACCCCAGTAACGTCCCCATGATTCATTTGCCCAAACACCCCCCAAAAATGTCCCGATGGTTACCATAAATAAACCAACCGTAATAGTCAGTTCACTGATGTAAGTCAACTCTTTAATAGTCAGGTTGATTTTTTTAGCCGATTTTTCATTTTTGATTATCATTAACAATAAATTGATGAACCCCAAAATAGCGCCCAAAGCCAAAAAACCATAGCTGGCAGTAATAACAGCCACGTGAATCATTAACCAATAGGATTTAAGAACCGGCACAAGGTTGGAAATTTCAGGGTCGAGCCAATTGAGGTAAGCCACAAACAGCAATATTGCAGATAAGATAGCGGTTGCCGCCAAAGTCATTTTTGATTTTTTACTGAATAAAAATCCGGATAATAAGGTTGCCCAAGCAATATAAACTACCGACTCATATGCGTTACTCCACGGTGCGTGTCCGGCAACATACCATCGCAGAATTAATCCGAAAGTATGCGCAATAAAACCGGCAATCAGTAAATAAGTGAAAAAGGCAATTATTTTACGGTAAACCGGACGGTCATTTAAAATTTGTAAAATCAAAATGATAAGCATCAACAAACCGGAAAGTAAATAAACTAAAATCAATCGGTCGAATATGGCTAATTTATGATACCATATTTCAGCAGTTATTTTACTTTCGGGCGGAAAAACCTCTTTACCGTAGCGTTCTTGGAATTTGAAAATAAAATGAAGTGTGCTGTCGGCTTTTTGCCAGTTATTGGTTTCAAAACCTTCGGTAATGGCGGCAAAATAAAGCGGGAAAATAGAATGGACAAACAAAGAATCCGTGCCGGTAAAGGGGGCGTTTTTATCAGTTGGCGAATACCACGTATGGTTTTCATCATTTGGTAATGGGAAAATACGTAAAATTTGCGCATTGTAAACCATATAACATATATTCACACGCTCATCCACTTGAATTACTTCTTTGTCATATTTGTTGCGCATAGATGGTTTTTTGCGATTGGCTTCTTCAATATCTTTTGCCAATAAATAATGGAAGTCTTTATCGAAAAAAGCCAAGAAAGGTGCATATTTGTCGCTTTCGTTCAACCCTAATTTTTCTTTCAATTCGGGATGGGAAATTTTAATCATCGGCAATGCCTGATAATAAAAAGGATTGTAGAGCATACCCAATAAAAGCTGGTCGGGCGAAAGTTTATTGAACGAATTTTTACGGGTTACTTTGCGCGTTACTTCCGAAGCAAGAGAAAATACCGGCTTGATTCTTCCCTTTGGGTCTTGCACCAATAATTTACCAAATTTTTGCGCGTGCGATTCGGGTATAACCGAATATTTTGCCAAAGTATCTGCATTGTGGTTTTCCCGAGCTGAAATAAATGTCGAACTGAATAATAATGCCCAAATCATCATTGATTTCTTAACTCGCAATTCTTTCAGTTTGGTATTCAGATAATTAAATCTTGATTTTTTTGTGAATAAAGTTAAAAACATTCCTATTGCCATTAAAGTATAACCAATGTAAGTAATCAATGTTCCCCAAAAATCATGATTGACAGAGAGAACAGTGCCTAATTCGTCTTGGTCGTAACTGGATTGAAAAAAACGATATCCGTCGTAATCCAAAATATGGTTCATATAAATATGATAAGGAAACTCTTTGTTATTTCTGGGGTCAATAACCGTAACATAGCTCGAATAAGACGAAGGCGACATAGAACCCGGATAGCGTTCCAATACAAAATCATCCAAACGGATATAAAAAGGCGTGGTATAATAAACAGAACCGTAGCTCATTCGGAAGTTTAACCCGTTTATACTGAATTGCTTGGGCTCGGGCACTCTTCCTTTTCCGCCAAAAATGACAACTTCTTCTTTTTTATCGTTCACCCAAACATCAAAAATTGCGGCATTCAAGCCGTCTGCGGTTTTTATATCGGTAGAAAAATAAGACAACTTAGCTTTTGGATGTAATTTTTTCAAAACAAATTGCACGCCCAATGCTGTATATAATCGGCGGTTTTTGAACGGTTGCAGACTGTCTTGCGGCAATACGCCTGTGCTTTGGTCGGCCATAGCCATATACGATATGTTAAACGGCGCTTTGAAATACAATCCGCTGTCGGTTTCAAATACGTGCATTGCCAAAGGGTAAGAGGTGTCCTCAAAGCCAATAATTAAATTGCCAAAACGCTTTGTTTCGCCTTTTTTTATGTAATGCGAAACTCTGCCGTTTTCTCCTGCGGTAACAATTTCTAAATAGGTGTCGCCATTTTCATCTTCAACCAAGCTGTCCACCACGTTAGGAATGAAATTTTTAAATTTAAATCCTACTTTATTTCCTTTAAAATCGATTTCTTTTTCTAATTTATGATTATAAAATCCCGACCAAAATACTTTTTTGCTGAATCGATATTGATTTTGTTCATCATCTACTATAAAAGTAAAATAAGAATCATCCGACACAATTAAATTACTTTGTTCTCCTTCGCGAATGTGCATTTGCCCTTCGTAACTGATGTAACGTGTTATTGCTGCACCTATCACTATCAGTATAAACGAAAAATGAAACAAAAAAATGGGCAATTTATGTTTGCGATAAAGTTTGTATTTGAAGATATTGCCAATTAAGTTTAGCGTTAAAAGAAGAATAACCAGCTCAAACCATTTGGCGTTGTAAACAAGTGATTTTGCGGCAGGTGTTCCGTAATCATTTTCAATAAAAGTAGCCGCACCAATAGCCACGGCAAACAAGAGTATCAAAAAAGACATTAATCGCATTGAAAACAGCGATTCTTTGAGGGCTTTTAACATATTTAGTTGTTTATGAAGTGGTCAAAATTAAGCAATAAGTTAACCTGAAAAAATTAAATTATGTAATTTCGTTCAAATGGAAGATAAAACACCCATTACTATTTCAATAGCCGGCACGGGAAATGTTGCAACGGCGTTGGTTGAGAAATTTCTAAATGTTCCTGAAATTAGTTTAATGAGTGTTTTTTCCCGCCAAGCAAATAATGCCGAAGATTTTGCCAAAAAGTATCGTTTTACGCATTTTACAAATGATATTTCTCAAATAAAAAAAGCAGATTTTATTATTATCAGTATAAAAGATGATGCTGTTTCGGAAATTGTGCAAAAATTGCCTTTTTATTCTGAAACCATATATTGCCATACTGCCGGAAGTGTTGGGGCTGATGTGTTCAGTAACCGGAATTTTGAAAAATTCGGTGTTTTTTATCCTTTACAATCGTTTACGTCATTTGAGAAAAACAACAATGATGATTTTCCGCTTTTAGTAGAAGGCAATTCTGCAGAAACCACACAACAACTATTGCATCTTGCAAAAAAAATAACCGCGCAAGCACAAGAAATGAATGCCGAACAACGCGCAAAATTGCACGTGGCAGCCGTAATGGTCAATAATTTCACCAATTATATTTTTGCACAAGCTCAAGAGTATTGCCGCCAACAAAATTTACCTTTTGAACTGCTGAAACCGCTCATCTTAAAAACGGCTCAAAGAGCTGTGTTGCCCGATAATAATGTTTGGAATTTTCAAACCGGTCCGGCAGTGAGAAACGACAACCGAACAATAAAAAAACATTTGGAAATTTTAAGTAATTTTCCTGCAATTAAAGAAATGTATCAATTGCTTACGCAAGAAATAATCGAAAAACAAAAACAAAACAATGAGTGATTTTTTAGAAAAACTTGAAAAAGTAAACACATTTATATTTGACATAGACGGCGTGCTAACCAGCGGACGTGTTTTTTTAACCGCCAACGGCGAACAATTGCGCTCAATGTTGGTAAAAGACGGTTATGCCATTCAATACGCCATTAAGCAAGGATACAATATAGCCGTAATCAGTGGCGGAAGTTCGCAATCGGTAAAGCCTCGGTTGAAGTATTTGGGGATAAAAGATATATACATTGGTTCGAAAAACAAAGTGAAAGATTTTGAGGAGTTTTTGGAAGATAAAAAAATACATGCCGAACAAGTTGTTTATATGGGCGATGATATTCCGGATTATTATGTAATGCAACTGTGCGGCGTAAAAACTTGTCCTAAAAATGCTGCGCCAGAAATTCTTGCCATTTCCGATTATATTTCGGATAAAAAAGGTGGAGAGGGCTGTGCACGAGATATTATTGAAAAAGTTTTACGTTTGCATAATAAGTGGTTTAAACCCGAAAATATTTAATTCTCTACATTATGAGCGGACATACAGAAATATTAAATGAAAAGAAAATTCGGCAAAAAATTCAACGAATAGCTTTTCAAATTTATGAAGACAATTATGAAGAACAAGACATTGTTTTGGCGGGAATAGCGCCGCGCGGTTATATATTTGCCAAACGATTAGAGAAGTATATTAATGAGTTTGCTCCCCATATTCAAACAAAAACAGTAAAACTGACTGTTGATAAAATCAATCCTATTGAAAATAAAACATTGCTTGAAGAACCACTTGAAGTTTTTGAAGATAAAGTGGTTATAGTGGTTGATGATGTGCTGAACAGCGGAAAAACACTCATTTACGGCATCAGAGATTTACTGAATGTATCCATAAAAAAAATGTCAACCGCCGTATTGATAGACCGCAATCATAAGCGTTTTCCCATCGGAACCCATTATGCCGGGCATAAACTTTCTACTACTTTGCAAGAACACGTGCACGTAAAATTTACCGAAGAAGGCGCAGACCACGATAAAGTTTATTTGGAATGATAAGGCATTTTCTTATTGCTTTATGGATAATCGTTTCATTTATTTTTAAAATAAATGCACAACAAACCAATTGTTTTATTCAAAATAAGCCCTTTAAAGCCGGCGAAAAAGTAACTTATCAAATTTACTACAATTGGACAGCCGTTTGGGTAAAAGCCGGAGAGGTTTATTTTCAGGTCAATGAAGATTCATTGTTCAAACAATCTGTTTTTCATTTTTACAGCTATGGAACAACCTATTCCAAATACGATTGGATTTTTAAAGTGCGGGATACGTATGAGGCATTCTCCAATAAAAAAACATTAAAACCCTATCGGTTTAAACGTCAAGTAAACGAAGGCAGCACATATATTTACAACGATTATATTTTTAACTACAAACAGATGTTGGCTTATACATTTTCGGTATATGGTGATGAACCGGTAAAAAAAGATACGGTGCCACTGTCGCCTTGTACGTTTGATGTGTTGTCAATGGTGTATTATGCCCGTTGTATCGATTACAGTAAGTATCAAACAGGAGATACCATCCCAATTTCAATGTTTCTCGATGAAAAATCGTATGATACTTACATTCGCTATTTAGGAAAGGAAATTATAAAAGCCAAAGACGGAACAAAATACAAAACCATTAAATTTAAACCTTTACTCATAGAAGGAACAATATTTAAAGGCGGTGAAGGAATGACCGTTTGGGTAACCGACGATAAAAATAAAATTCCCGTATTGATAGAAACACCTATTTTAGTGGGGAATATTAAAGCATATCTTATTGGTGCTGAGGGGTTAAAGTATAAACAAGAAGCGATAATCAAGCAATAATACTGACACAGAATAAAAATAGTTTGGACTATTATATTTAGAAAATTGGTATAATTTATTTTTTGGGTTTATCAAAATATACTGCTTCAAATTTATAATACTTCATTCCGTTAAAGTACAAATTGTGCACATAATTATGATACAATGCCGAATAGCTGGAGTAACTATGAGCAATAGCAGGCACTTCGTCAATGATTGTTTGGTCGGCTAATGCATAAAAATTATTGCGTTCGGCAACATCAACAGTTTTTAGTGCCATTTCAAAATAATGGTCAAACTTTTCACTTTTATACCGGCAAGAGTTGATAAACGAACGTTCATTTATATCTTCGGGTACATTTTTTCCGTAAAAAAGATTTAAGAAATTTTCAGGGTCAGGATAATCGGCTAACCAACCGTTTAACCATAATTGAGCTTTACCTTCTTCAGTAAAATCACTAAGTTTAGAATAAGGGAGAGGTTGTATATTTAATTTAATACCCAAATTTTCATCAATCATTTTTTGAATGATTTGTGCCAGGGCGTCACCATCGTTGGAAACATAAAAGGTTACTTTAGGAAAATTGTCTTTTGTATAACCGGCTTCTTTTAGTAAGTTTTTTGCCTTTAAAGGATCAAATTCCGGTACTTCAAGTTTATAAAACGGGTAATCTGTCATAGGCGGAACCATCCCTTTAATTTCTTGATTTCTGGGCGAAATTTTAGATATGTCTATAGCCGCTTGAAATGCCTTTCTGACTTTAGGATTTTTAAATGGTTCCGTTACACAATTAAAGGCAATGTAATTTACGCCCAAAGCTTGCGCATTAGATATTTTGTATCGTTTGTTTTTTATATCGTCATTAATTTCTTTTGAAAAAACGCTTAAATAACCGGTGAAATCGTATTCTCCTTTTTTGAAACTTAAAAATACAATTTCAGGGTCATGAACAAACGTAAATTTAATTCCGTCAAGGTAAGGTAATTGATTGCCCAAGCTGTCTTTTTTCCAGTACTTTTCATTTCTTGTAAGGATAACGGCATCACCTTCTTTTATTTTTTTAGGTTTAAACGGTCCTGTGCCCACCATGTGCACACGCATATCTTCTTTATACATATCAAAAGCTTCTTTTGGGTAGATCCAAAACGCCGAATGCGTTAAAACAGTGGGTAAAATAGCAAAGGGAAATTCCAAATCAATTTGTAAGGTATAATCATCAATCACTTTTATACCTTCAACACCACCTTTGGGCAGTGGCTTATTTTCTTTTGACAGTTGATAATACTCATTTGCCCCTTTGATTTTATCTTGCACCAGCCAAAACATTTGATTCATGGGAGAATATTCACAAATTTTGTCGAAACAATATTTAATGTCATCTGCTTTTAATTCTCTTCCTTTTCCGTCAGGAAAACAGGGGGCATCGTGAAAATAGACTCCTTTTCGAAGATGAAAGGTGAATGTTTTAACATCATCGCTTACTTCCCATTTTTCGGCTAATGCAGGACGAACGGTTAGTTTCTTTGGATCTAAATCCACCAAACTTTCATACACTTGATTGCAAATGCGGTGTGATACGGTTTCTGTTAAACTTAAAGGATACAGATTACGAAAGTCAAATTCATTGTTTAAACGTAAAACCCCGCCGTAAAGCGAAGATTTTTTCGATGCGTCATTATTATCATCGGTTTTGTTAGTTCCGCACCCCGCAATAAGTACAGTTAGAAAAATTGATGTAAAGAGTAAATAAAAATTCCGTTTCACTTTCATATAACTGCTGTTAATAATGTGTATTATAAACAAATATATAAAAATTAATGAAGTAGGAAAGAAAATTTTAATGTAAGTAAAATTCCTCACCTATAGGTTTGTGGTCGGATAGTTGAATGTTATAGGTCTTGAAACTAAATATTTCAATCGGCGACTGATATAAAATATAATCAATACGAAAAGATGGAAATTTACCGATATATGTTCTTCCGGTACCTGAGCCGGCAGTAATGAACGCATCTTTCAGGTAATTTCTAAAACTTTGATAGCAATAAGATGAAGGGCTGTCGTTGAAATCACCACATAAAATTACAGGATATTTTTCTTCGCTGATGAGTTTGGTTAATTGGTGAGTTTCTTTGGCTCGTTCTTTAAATGCGTTGCTCATCAATTTAAAGAGAGGAGAACTTTTTTTAATCAATGAAGTTTTTGAAGAATCTGCTTCAAAATCGTCCAACAATTTATATTCATTTTGTCCAAAATGCAACGAAGCCAAATGAACATTATATAAACTTATTGTATCATTGTCAATAACCAAATTTGTTTTAATTACTGCATTGTTTTGTGTGTTTTCAAATTGGATATTTTTAGCATATTTAATCGGATGTTTTGAAAAAACGGCTAAGCCCCAAAAGTCATTTCCGCGCATTTGCGTGGTAATGTTTAAATGGTGAAAAGGAAATAGTTTCAATAATGTATCGAGAGTGTTGAACTTAAAGTCGGTGCGTGTAGTGTAGAAAAATTCTTGCAAGCATAAGATGTCGGGGTTTTCGGTACGGATGAAATCCAAAATTTGATTCTTCGTTTCTACGTTGTTGTTCCAATTGTATAAGTCAAAATTCCGAACATTAAAGCTGATGATTTTATAAGTATTTTTAGTGGTGATTTGTGATTTTTGCAACGAGTTTCCCGAAAATTGAATGAAACGGGGCACATTTCCATAACTCATCAACGCGGCAATCATTCCTATAAGAAATAATTTCCGGTGCAAAATAATGTTAACAAACAAAAGTAAGACATTAATCAAATACAAATACGGAAAAAGCAATCCTATAAAGGCAAAAAACACAAACCTTTCGGGAGAAATGTATTGCGCAAGGTAACTGATTACCAATAATACAGATACAAAAATGGTCAGTACAGATAATATAAGACGCAAAAATTTCAACTTCAACCTAAATTATTCGTCCAACTTCAGTTGATGCCCCATTTTATCGCGTTTGGTTTGCAAATAAAACTTATTGTGCTTGTTCGATTTTATTTCCAAAGGAACAGTCTCAACAATTTCCAATCCGTAACCGATAAGTCCGGTACGTTTTTTAGGATTGTTGGTCATTAAACGCATTTTAGAAACGCCCAAATCGCGAAGAATTTGTGCCCCAATACCGTAATCACGTTCATCGCTTTTAAACCCTAACTCTATGTTGGCTTCAACAGTGTCTTTACCTTCTTCTTGCAATTTATATGCTTTCAACTTATTTAATAGCCCAATGCCACGTCCTTCTTGATTCATATAAACAATTACGCCTTTGCCTTCTTTCTCAATCATTTCCATGGCTTTATGTAATTGTGGTCCGCAATCGCAACGGCAAGAACCAAAAATATCACCTGTAACACACGAGGAATGTACCCGAACCAAAACAGGTTCGTCTTTATCCCAAGTGCCTTTGACCAATGCCAAGTGATCTGTGCCGTCTGTAATTTGTTTATAGGCAACCAAATCAAAATCACCCCATTCGGTAGGCATTTTCACTTTTACTTGTCGCTCAATAAGAGTTTCGTGTTTTATGCGGTAAGCAATTAAATCTTTGATAGAGATAATTTTCAGATTAAAACGCTCGGCAATTTTCAACAGTTGAGGCAAACGAGCCATTGTGCCGTCTTCGTTCATTATTTCTACAATTACGCCTGCAGGCTCGAATCCGGCTAAACGGGCAAGGTCTATTGCCGCTTCGGTATGTCCGGCTCTTCGCAATACGCCGCCTTTTTTAGCTCTCAAAGGAAAAATATGTCCGGGCTTGCCTAAATCTTCGGGTTTTGTGTTGGGGTCAATTAATGCTTTGATGGTTTTGGCCCTGTCGGCTGCCGAAATTCCTGTGGTACAACCATGACCAATTAAATCTACCGATACGGTAAAAGGAGTTTCATAAGCCGCATTGTTTTGCTGAACCATCAGCTCCAAACCCAATTCATCGCAACGGTCTTCAATAAGCGGCGCACATATCAAACCGCGACCGTGAGTGGCCATAAAGTTTATCATTTCGGGAGTAACACTGCGGGCTGCCGCTACAAAATCCCCTTCGTTTTCTCTGTCCTCATCATCAACAACTATAACAATTTTCCCAGCTTTAATATCTTCAATAGCTTCTTCTATTGTGTTTAAATTTTTGCTCATATTCTTTGTAAATAACTAACTTTGCAAAGTTACGCAAAATAAAAGCGTATTTATACTATGGCCAAGATTTTAGCATTAGATTACGGAACAAAAAGGGTAGGAGTTGCCGTTACCGACGAATTACAAATGATTGCCAGTGGATTAACAACCGTTCATTCTAAAGATATTGTAGCTTTTTTAGAGAAGTATTTGACTGAAAACAAAGTAGAATGTATTGTGGTGGGCGAAGCCAAAGACTTAAAAAATAATCCTTCCGAATCAGCAAAAGTAATAGAACCGTTTGTAAAGCATCTTTCGAGAAAGTTTAAAGACGTTAAAATTGAACGTATTGACGAGCGGTTTACTTCAAAAATGGCGTTTCAAACAATGATTGACAGCGGTCTGAAAAAGAAAAAAAGGCAAAATAAAGCGCTAATAGATGAAATTAGCGCCACCATTATTTTGCAAGATTATTTGGAACAAAAAAACAATTCGTTTCGATTTTAGTAAATTTGTAATAAATACATAATTCCAAACCATGATTTTACCCATTGTTGCTTACGGAGACCCTGTACTCAGAAAAGAAACCGAAGAAATAGATAAAGATTATCCCGATTTGGATATTCTTATTAATGATATGTTCGAAACGATGTATAATGCCCAAGGTGTGGGGTTGGCAGCACCTCAGATTGGTAAGTCCATTCGTTTATTTATTGTTGATGCCGAACCTTTTGCTGAAGACGAGCCGGAGTTGGAGGGCTTTAAAAAAGTATTTATCAATCCTATTATTGTGGAGGAAGAAGGGAAAGAATGGAAATTTAACGAAGGTTGCTTGAGCATTCCCGGAATTAGAGAAGATGTGAGCAGAAAACCGGATATTACCATTGAGTATTATGATGAAAATTGGAATTTAAAAGAAGAAAAATACAGCGGTTTGGCTGCGCGCATTATCCAACACGAATACGACCATATCGAAGGCATTTTGTTTACCGACAAATTAAGTCCGTTGAAAAAGCAATTGATAAAATCAAAATTGAACAATATTGCCAAAGGAAATATTAAAGTAAATTACAGAATGCGTTTTCCGTTATTAAAATCGAAATAAAATAGGATGATATGAAAAAATCAGGATTGATTACAGGTGTACTTTTATATGCTTTAATTTTTGCAGGATGTGGCGATTCAAAAGATAAAGAACAAAGCAATGCGCATAAAGAGCAAATGCAAAACAATAAGCAAGCAGTAGATAAAGAAGCATTGTTGAAAGAAATTGCCGATTTAAACGGACAATTGCTCAATGATACATCAATGAAAGTCAATCGCCCAATGGCATATAAGCTTATTTCTAAATACGAATTATACGTTAAAACATTTATTGATGATGCTCAATCGCCTGATTTTGCATTTAAAGCTGCCGATTTGGCACAAGGGTTGGGCGATGGAAAAAAATCGGTTCAGCTCTATGATTTTATTTTGGAAAATTATCCTTCTTACGAAAAATACCCCGAAGCATTGTTTTTAAAAGCATTTGTGCAAGAAAACATTTTGCATCAATTAGGTGCGGCACGCGACACATACAACAAATTTATGATTGACTTTCCTGACCACGAGTTGTATGATGATGCCGAAGCTTCGGTAAAATATATGGGTAAATCACCCGAAGAATTGATAAAAGAGTTTGAAGCAAAGAACAAAAACGCCCAACAACCTAATTCTTAAACCAAATTAAAAATTCAGTATTGCCGTCACCGCCTTTAATGGGTGAAGGGATAATGCCTTTTACGGTAAATCCGTTGTCAATAACATGTTTTTTGACTTTTTCAACAGCTTGTTGATGCAGTTCGTGTGATTTTATGACGCCTTTTTTAGTTTGGATTTTTTCTTCCATTTCAAACTGTGGTTTTATCAAAACGATAAAATCGCTACCGGCTGCCATTATTTGGGCAACTTCCGGAATAATTTTCGTAACAGAAATAAACGAAACATCCATTACCAATAAAGTGGGAGCAGGTGTGAAAGAAACACGTTTTTCTGCTACATATTGTGTGAGAAAACGGGCATTTACATGCTCATAATTATTGATTTTAGGGTTGTTTTGTAAGGAAGGATGCAATTGTGCGGTGCCAACATCAATACAATAGACTTTTTCGACACCGTTTTGCAATAAGCAATCGGTAAAACCGCCGGTAGATGCGCCAATATCTATGGCAATACGTTTTTTTACATCAATGTTAAAAGCAGAAAGGGCGGCGTGAAGTTTTTCTCCGCCACGACTGACAAAGGGCATTTGTTCCAATATCTCAATTTGGTCTTCGGCTGTAGTTTCAAATGCCGGTTTGGTAACAATTTTACCGTTTACCCTTATTTTTTCATCTTTTATCAATTTTTTGGCAACCTCACGCGAGTGGATTTCCGCAAAATTTTTAGAAAGGTAAACATCCAAGCGCATTATTGACGGCTTTTTTCTTCTTGCTCTTTAATTTTTTCCAGCAACTCTTTACCAAATAAACGAATTTCTTCGGCAATTTCTTTTTCATTGGTTGCACGTTCAAAAACATCACCCATAGTAAGAATGGATTGCACAATAAAAGCTTTCATCTCATCCACGGTCATTTCCTTTGTCCACAGGTCAATGCGCAAAGTATTGGCTTCGTGTTTGTCCCATAAAGAAAGCATCATTGCTTTGGCTTCGTTTTTGCCCGGCTCTTGCGAATCGGTGGCTTCCCAAGTTATTTTTTCGGGTATAAAATGTTCATCTACATTTACATCAATGCTTATGGTCGATTTTTTATTCATCTTTAGTTGTGTTTAAAAAGTCAAAATTCGGTTTTAAAATTTAAAATTGCCGGCTTTATCAATATTTTGTTTGTCAGAAAAATAAATGGTAAGCGCAACACTGATAATAGAAACGGAAAAAATGGTAATCATCAGCATTATTTGATATTTTACCGCTACCGTGGGCGAATTTCCACCTAAAATTTGTCCGGTCATCATTCCCGGAATAGAAATAAGCCCTACAATAGCCGTGGTGGCAATCACAGGATTAAATGCTTTTTTCATCGCACCTGCTTTAAAGGGCAATAAAGCTTCTTTAATGGTAGCACCATTAGCTAAATACCATCGGTATTGCGTTTGATTGTTTTTCAGGTTTTGATAATAATCATTCAAAGCTAAAATAACGGTTTTAATGGTGTTGCCCAGCAACATGCCGCTAATGGGAATAAAATATGCGGCAGTAAGTATGTTTTCCATTTCCAAAACAATGTATAAAAAGTAAAATAAAATTCCACTTAACGTGAAAATGGAAGAAATAAATATGGGCAAAAAGAATTTTTTCACCGGCAATTCACTTCGTTTGCCAATGGTAAAAGCAGAAATAACAATCATTATAATAACCCAAGCAATGTTCAGTAAAAAATTGTCCAGTTTGAATAAAAATTCGAGATAAACACCTATAAGCAAAAGCTGAACGGTCATACGCAAATTAGCAATCAGTGCATCTTTCAATAATCCGGTTTTGTAATAATGCAACAAGAAAAACGGAATAATCAACAATAAATAGCCCAATGCCAAATTCAGGTAGGATATGTCAATGGTTGTGTGGTTCATACAGCAAAACTTTCAAAATTTATCTTTTTGTCAAAGGCAGCAATCAACTCGTTGTCGTGAGAAACAATAATGCAAGCATAAGGATAGTTGTGAATAGCATTTATAACAGCTTTCCGGTTAGATTTGTCCAATGCAGCAGTAGGCTCGTCAAGTAATAATAAGGGCTTTTTTTGCAACAATCCGGCAGCAATTAACAAGCGTTGTTTTTCTCCTCCCGAAAGAACAGAAAAAGGTTTCTCTAAAATGCTTTCATCGAGGTTTAAGTCAGCTAAAACAGCTATGATTTCTTCTTTTTTAGGTCTAATATTTCGATTATTTTTAAAAGAAAACAGTGTGTCAAAAACTTCTTTTCCAAAAGTGAATTGCAGAGCGGTTTCTTGTGGCACCCAAGCAGTAAGTTGGCGGATTAAATGCACATTTTCGGGCAACAGCCGAATAGAATTATTGAAAATAATTTGGCCTGAAAAGTTGGGCGTAAACCCTAATAAGGTAGATAAAAAAGTAGATTTTCCGCATCCTGATTTACCGTAAATAACACATTTTTCATCTTTTTTTAACGAAAGTGTAAAATCCTCAAACAGTGGTTTGTTGTTTAAGTAAACACTTAAATCATCAACCGTTAACAGAATATCCGTAATTTTATTATTCATAAATTATTACAAAAATGGACATAAAAAACACAGCATCAAAACCCGAAGGCAACGAAAATGACCGATGGAAAGAAAAACTTACGCCCGAAGAATATTATGTAATGCGTCAAAAAGGTACGGAACCGCCTTTTTCGGGAAAGTATAATTTGCATTTCGAAGAAGGAATTTATACATGCAAAGCATGTGGTACACCGCTGTTTACTTCCGAATCTAAATTTAATTCGGGTTGCGGCTGGCCTGCCTTTGATGATGCCTTGCCCGATACTGTTGAAACACGCCGGGATACCTCGCACGGAATGATTCGCACAGAAATTGTGTGTAAAAATTGCCAATCGCACTTAGGCCATTTATTTGATGACGGACCAACCGAAACCGGTTTGCGCTATTGTGTAAACTCCATTTGTTTGGATTTTAGAAAAGAATGATTTTTTAGTAAAGGGTTTAATGTTTTTGTTTTTAAACTACCCCATTTTCATTGCCGTTTATCATCTAAATATTTTTAAAATAGCGACTATTTTGGTAAATTCGCAGTCCTATCAATAATCATATTAACTTTTAACAGAAATGGCAGAAGCGGTAAAAAAAGAAGCGAAAATCTCCGGTGCGGAGTTAAAAGAACAAATCTTAAACGATTATAAACTGGCAAATATCAGTCGCGAAACATCATTGCTCGGACGTAGAGAAGTGCTTACCGGTAAAGCAAAGTTTGGTATATTTGGCGATGGTAAAGAAATTCCTCAAATTGCATTGGCTAAGCAATTTCGTGAGGGTGATTTCCGTTCGGGGTATTACCGCGACCAAACTTTTATGATGGCTATTGGCGAATTGACCGTTCGCGAATTTTTTGCTCAATTATATGCGCATCCCGATGTAGAAGCCGAGCCGTGTTCTGCCGGACGTTCCATGAACGGACATTTTGGTTCGCGAAGCTTGGATGAAAACGGTGAGTGGAAAGATTTAACAAAAATGAAAAACTCTTCTGCCGATATTTCGCCTACGGCAGGGCAAATGCCCCGTTTGTTAGGCTTGGCACAAGCATCAAAAGTTTATCGTGAAAACCCCGATTTGCAAAAGGGTAAGTTTTTGAAATTTTCCAATAAAGGAAATGAAATTGCTTTTGGAACTATTGGTGATGCCAGTACATCCGAAGGATTGTTTTGGGAAACGATAAATGCCGCAGGTGTTTTGCAAGTGCCAATGTTAATGTCGGTTTGGGATGACGGGCACGGAATTTCCGTAACAAAAAAATACCAAACCACCAAAGAAAGCATTTCAGAAGTATTGAAAGGATTTCAACGAGATAAAGGCAAGAAAAACGGTTACGAAATATTCAAAGTAAAAGGTTGGGATTATCCGGCTTTGCTTGAAACTTATACCAAAGCTGCCAAAATTGTTCGCGAAGAACATATACCTGCATTGGTTCACGTAGAAGAATTAACACAACCGCAAGGACATTCAACTTCGGGTTCGCATGAAAGATATAAATCGAAAGAACGTTTGGAGTGGGAGCGTGAGTATGATTGCATTAACCAAATGCGCATCTGGATTTTAAAAGAAAAAATTGCTACCGAAGAAGAACTGAAAGAAATTGAAGAGTATGCCAAAAAATATGTGCGTCAAGAAAAAGCTGCTGCCTGGAAAGCTTTTATTACGCCCATAGTGGAGGAGCAAAACTTTGTGATAGAAAAAATTAATGCAATGGCTGCCGAAAGTGCTTTTGGCGATGCATTAAGTCAAATGGCAGCACAATTGAAAACCATAAAAGAACCAACGCGTAAAGATGTTTTTTCTATGCTTCGTAGAGCATTGCGATTGGTAAGAAACGAAAATTTAACCGTAAAACAAGAGTTGGTTGATTGGTTGGCAGAGCAAAATAAAATCAACTACGACCGTTACAGCTCGCATTTATACTCAGAGTCAGCACACAGTCCGTTAAAAGTGGAAGAAGTTCCACCGGTTTATACTACAGACAATAAAGCAGACGGTAGAGTGATAGTGCGCGATAATTTTGATAAAATATTGGAAAAATATCCCGAAGTATTGATTTTTGGTGAAGATTCAGGGAAAATAGGTGGTGTAAATCAAGGGTTAGAAGGAATGCAAGCCAAATACGGCGAGCACAGAGTGTTTGATACCGGTATTCGCGAAGCTACAATTGTTGGTCAAGGTATAGGAATGGCAATGCGTGGATTACGTCCAATTGCCGAAATTCAGTATTTAGATTATCTGCTGTATTGTTTGCAAATTATGAGTGATGATTTGGCAACCGTTCGTTACCGAACAAAATCCGGTCAAATGGCACCGTTGATTATCCGTACACGTGGCCATCGTTTAGAAGGTATATGGCATTCAGGTTCGCCAATGGCAGGAATTATCAATTTAGTGAGAGGGATTCACGTTTGTGTACCTCGTAACCTGACCGATGCCGCAGGATTTTACAATACTTTATTGCAAGGCGACGACCCTGCATTGATTGTTGAGCCGCTGAATGCTTACCGAACAAAAGAATTGGTGCCGGATAATCTGGGTGAATTTACTTTACCGCTTGGTATTCCAAATATTGTAAAAGAAGGAACTGATGTAACTGTTGTTTCATACGGTTCAACTTGTAATTTAGCCGAAATAGCCGTTCAACAATTGGAAGAAATGGGCATTTCTGCCGAATTAATTGATGTACGCACGTTGTTGCCTTTCGATATTAACGGTGTGATAGTAGAATCGCTGAAAAAGACAAACAGAGTATTATTTGTAGATGAAGATGTGCCGGGAGGTACAACTGCCTATATGATGGAAGAAGTGCTCGAAAAACAAGGCGGATATTACTATTTGGACAGTGAGCCGAGAACCTTGTCGGCAAAACCGCACCGTCCGGCATACGGAACCGATGGTGATTATTTCTCAAAACCAAGTATCGAAGATATTGTAGATGCTGTTTACGATATGATGCATGAATTTAACCCTGCTGAATATCCTAAGTATTACTAAGTTGTAAATGAACAGATTAATTTCGTTTATATCAATATTTACTTTAATATTTTCGGGAAGTGTTTTTGCCGAGAATAATGAGGAAACTTCAACACGGAAAAACACAAAAGATACCGTTCAAGCATTGGTGGTCAATCCAACCAATCCGCTTTATACCAAATTGAAAGACATGTCCGGAGAGGAAATAATCGGTTTGGTGGATTCGTTGTTGGATGCCGATTATGTGCCTTATGAATTGGTAAAAGAAATTAACGCTTACGCAGAAAATTACATTCTGCAGCACGATTTTTACAATTCGCTTACGGCATTTTACGACAGCACGGAGTATCCGGCAGGAAGTATCTATCGAGGGTTTAATACGCAAGAAATTCATCCGTATTCCGAAGATTTGTCAAAAAATGATACAACCATAACACTTACTTTGGTTGATTCCAATAATTTTTGCCTGTTCAGTATGCCGATAGAAGGTGTCATTACTTCAAATTTCGGTTGGCGTGATGGCAGAAACCACAACGGCATTGATATAGACTTGGAAGTTTGGGACCCGGTTCATGCCGCATTTGACGGAATGGTAAGAATTGCACAATACCACAAAGGATATGGACGAGTGGTTGTTATTCGTCATTACAATGGGTTGGAAACCATCTATGCGCATTTGCATCGCTTTAAAGTAAAAGAGGGTGACATTGTAAGTGCCGGTCAGGTTATCGGTTTAGGCGGCAGTTCAGGGCGTTCTACCGGAAGTCATTTGCATTTTGAGGTGCGTTTTAAAGGAAAGCCCATTAACCCAAAAAGTTTAATCGATTTTAAGGAAAATAAATTATTGAGTTCGGAATTGGTATTGACCAAAACCCGCTGGAGTTTTGCCGCATACCCCAGAGGGGTGAAGTTTTATACCATTCAACCCGGCGATTTTTTATATAAAATAGCCAAACAATTCGGAACAACAGTATCTAAAATTTGTGAAATGAACGGTATTAAACGCAACAGCGTATTGATTGCCGGAAAAAAACTGCGTATTGGATAATCTTGAGAATATATTAAATATAACCAATTACCGCGAGCATCCTACACGACCGGGATATACGGTTTTTCATTTTTTTGATGATAAACAAGCCAATGATTTTAAAAAATTATTGGAAGAAAATACCATTTGGTTCGAATCGGATGTGGATAAAAAAGACGGAAAAACCATTTATCTTTTCGGCGTACGAAACAGTGATTTAAAAAAAGCGGTTAACTTAAATTATTTAGTTATAGGAAAATACCGAAAACCGTTCATTCCTAATCTCTATTTCAAATGGTTTGTAGTTGTTTTAGGCGTTTTGTTGGTTGTAGCGGCTGTCATAGGATATTTAAAATCAGGTGCATCATGAAGCATAATGATAAAAATATCATATTTTATGATGCCGAATGCGGTTTTTGCAGTTTTTGGGTAAGATGGTTGCTGAAAAGAGATAAAAAGCATACTTTTTATTTTGCTTCGCTTCATTCTGATTTGGCAAAAGAATATAACTTTCATCAATTAAATAAAGATACATTAGTATTGATTTACAGAAATACAATCTTTACCAAAAGCAGGGCAGTGGCAGCTATTTTATCCGAGTTGTCTTTGCCTTACAGAGTACTTTCTACTGTTATTTTAATGTTCCCTATTTGTTGGGCAGATAGCGTGTATTCTTTTGTTGCAGCGAACCGTTTTTTGGGAGGGAAAAACAGTTGTCAATTGAAAGAAATGGAAAAATTTAAACCGTATATTTTATCCTGATGTATGCCATTGTAGATATAGAAACCACCGGAGGTAATCATAAATCGGGAAGGATTACGGAAATAGCCGTTTATGAATATGATAATGGCAGAATAACCGAATTGTTTCAATCGTTGGTTAATCCCGAATGTTCTATTCCGCCATTTGTACAAAACTTAACGGGCATTACCAATAAAATGGTAGCAAAAGCCCCTGTTTTTGAAGAGATTTCTGAAGAGTTGTATGAAGTTTTAAATTCACGCATTTTTGTTGCACACAATGTTTCTTTTGATTATAATTTCATAAAAACATCGTTTAATCGTTTTGCACAACAAGAGTTTAATGTGCCTTATGTTTGTACAATTCAATTGAGCCGAAAAATTTTACCCGGTTATGGTTCGTATGGCTTAGGGAAATTATGTAAAGAAATAGGTATAGAGATTAATGGCAGACATAGAGCCGCAGGTGATGCGTTGGCAACCGCCAAATTGTTTGATATTTTAATGCAAAAAGATCGTTCGGCAGTATTGTCTTTGATAAAAGGCAATATTAATCGCTGACAATTAAAGTATCGTAAGATGCACCATAACAAGCCCATACCCCCAAACCGCCATCAATATTGGTTTTGATGGTTGTAGGTGAGGCAAAAGGATTACCGTTATTGAAAACCTCTTGCTCAAATGTTCTGTAAAATTCATAAACTCCACGGTCGATGGTGCAAAATTTAATGATTAAAGTGTCATTTCGTTTAAAGTAAAATTCAGTACCTTCAACATCTGCAGAAGTTGTGTCGTTGGGTAAATGCCCGCGAGCAACATAAAAATCAAAAGTCAAATCGTTTGAGAAATCATCATTATATACAGAACCCAAAACCGGTACAAAAGAATTGTCAACACCTTTTCTTTTGACAAAAATGCGGTAATTATCGCCTAATTTCGGAGGGTCGGTAAGATTGAACCACAAGTAACCGTAATCGTCAAATCCTGGCTGTGGCTTCCAAAAGTAATAATTAGGTCGAATTAAAGCCGGTATTTTTGCTGTTGACGTAACAGTTTTTCCATCGGCATTTACGGTAAGTGTATACGTTTTGCCAATTTCACCCAACATTGTAAAACTCGTGTAAATGCAAATATCAATATTGCGTAAACTTTCATAATCTATTCCTACAAGTGGTGCAATAGCTTGTAAAGTGCTGTCGGGTAGAGTAGAGGTGCAAATTTTATCGAGTGTTACCGTAGAAGTTCCGTCGTTTAATGTTACGGTTGCATTTTTTATATATAAATTTTGCAATGTATTTAAATCTGTCGATTCAAAATACCCGATAGATTTTGATAAAAGGATTACGGGCGGTTGCCCTTGTTCCATACTGCCTTCCACAACAATTTTTTGTTCTGCTTGGGGTAAATCAACGGTAATGTCTTTGGTGCAACCAATGATTGTCGCCAGTAAAATAAACAGGGATATAAGGTTTAGTTTTTTCATTTTCTTAAAATTTAAAATTCCAGGTTATGGAAGGAATAATTCCAAATAATGATACTTGCTTGGCTTGTATTTGAAGCGTTCCGTCGTAAGCGTTTCCTTTGTTGGCAAAATAAATAAAGTAAGGGTTGTAGCGGTTGTAAACATTGTACACGGAAAATGTCCAACTGCTTTGGTATTTTTTGTGTTCTTTGCCTTTGTAAGTTACCGAAAGGTCTAAACGATGATAGGGCGCCATTCGGTAAGAATTTCTTTTACCGTATTCATTTACCACATATCCGTTCAAAAAGTAACGAGCTACAGGTAAAGTTAATGTATTGCCTGTGGCGTAAACAAATACAGCACCGAAAGTTATTCTTTTGCTTTGTTCGTAAGAGAGTGTTAACGAAACATCATGTCTGCGGTCGTATTTTGCATAATACCATTCTCCGTCATTTATATCGTCAAATTGACGTTTGGTAAAAGATAATGTATAACCTGCCCATCCGTTAAACTTTCCATAGCGTTTTTTTAGGAAAAACTCCGCTCCATATGACCATCCTTTGCCAAAGGTGAAGCTGTTATCCACATTGTCGCCAATAGTATTTTCGGGTAATGCACCATCTTTGTAAGCAATTTGGTTTTTCATATCCTTGTAATACAACTCTACGGATGTTTCAAAAGTATTTTCTTTAAAATTTCTAAAATAGCCGATAGAATATTGATAGCCAATTTGTGGCTTTACCACATCAGAGCTGGGGACCCAAATATCAGTAGGTAAAGAAACTGACGACAGCGAAGCCAAATGAATATATTGATTGTTTTTTGTAAATGCCGCTTTAATAGATGATTTACCGTTAATTTGATACCTTGCCGAAATGCGCGGTTCCAATCCTTTGTAAAATTTAACCGTTTCCCATCGGTTGTATGTAATGGTGTCAGTAGTGAGCCCCGATTGATTTTTAATAAACCGTTTAAAGGGGCCAATGTGTTGGAATCCTGAAAAGCGAATTCCTGCATTTACCTTAAATTTTTCGGAAATTGTCCATTCATCTTGAATGTAAGCTGCCATTTCGTTGGCGTAGTTTTTCATTATTTCTCCGGTGTTAAATTCCACTTCGCCGGCTTTTGCCGTTGCATTGCTGGGTACGAATATATGATAAGTGTAATGCACGCCAAATTTTATATTGTGTAAGATAGATGGGTAATACGTAAAATCGGATTTAAATGAAAAATCGTTGATTCCGCTAAAAAGTTTAAATTCAAATTGGTCTTGTGTAATGCCTACTGAAAAATCGTAACGGCTGAAAATACCTGTTACGTTCATAAATAATTTATCATTAAACAAGTGATTCCAACGGGTTGAGAGTGTAGCGTTTCCCCAAGGGGTAGTCATTTTAAAGCCATCATCTTTGTTGTTGAAAGTGAAGACATCCCGTCCAAAATATCCGCTCACAAATAAGCGGTTTTTATCAGATAAAATGTAATTCATTTTCATATTCAAATCATAGAAATAATAATTACTGCCTTTAAAGGGCGAAGTTTCTTTGATAAAGGGCTGAGCAAGTTCGCCAATGTATGTTCTGCGTGCAGAAACGATAAACGAAGCTGTATCTTTTTTAATTGGGCCTTGTACGGTAACCCGAGAGGCAATAAGCCCGATACCGCCACTGACTTTGGTTTCTTTCATATTGCCCTCATTCATTTGAATATCCAAAACACTTGCTAATCGTCCGCCGTATTGAGCAGGCATTCCGCCTTTAATCATCGTTACATTTTTTATGGCATCGGCATTAAAAACCGAGAAAAAACCAAACAAATGCGAAGCATTGTACACCACGGCTTCGTCAAGCAAAATCAGGTTTTGGTCGGGACCGCCGCCACGCACATAAAAACCGGCATTTCCTTCGCCCGCCGATTGTACGCCCGGAAGTAATTGCACGGTTTTCAATACATCTACTTCGCCAAAAATTGCCGGTAAAGTTTTTACTTTTTCAATATCCAATTTGGCTGTACCCATTTTTGTGTCGGTTGTGTTTTCATCTTCTTTTTCGGCAACTATTTCAACAGCTTCGGCAGTGTAAGAAATGGGTTGTAATTCTACATTTATCTTTAAATTTTTATTTAAGTCGATGGACTTTTTAAATTCTTTATATCCCAAATACGAAACCACAAGTGTATATTTTCCTTTGGGTAAATGCAATGCATAATAACCATAAGTGTTGGTGGTGGTACCCTGCATTAATTCTTCAATATATACATTGGCTCCAATTGCCGATTCGCCGGTTTGTGCATCTTTTACATATCCGCTGACGGTAAATTTTTGCGCTTGTAAAACACTGAAAAACAAGACGAAAATTGTAAGTATTTGAAGTTTTTTCATCATTTTATCTGTCTAAATTCAAAAATAACGATTTAAATATTGATTTATTTAAATTTTATGTTAATCTGTGATGAGTGGTCATATTTTTATGTTAGAGGATGCTAATGATACCGATTAATCCTTGTTTAATTTCCCTTTAACTGCCCGAAAAATATTAATTTAGCCAATTATTTTATTGAAAAATTTATATGAATAAAATTGTAGGTGTTGAATTGAGCCATCGTTTTGCCCCATTGGCTGTTCGCGAAAAATTGGCATTAAACAAAGAACAAACCGTTAAAGCATTGCATCAACTTAAAGAACACTATGACGAAGTGTTTATCATCTCTACCTGCAATCGCTTGTCCATTTATGCATACGGACCTTCTTGTCAAGAAATATTGGCTTTTTTCGATACGTTTGGCAATTACCGTCAATATTTATCCATTTTACCCGAAACAGAAATTGCCGTACGGAATTTATTTTCAACAGCCGCAGGGTTGGAATCACAAGCCATTGGCGAGCATCAAATTTTAGGGCAAATAAAAGATGCACTTGATTTGGCACGAAAAGAAAAAACAATTGGTCCCATAACCGATGAGTTAATTCGAATAGCCATCCACATTGGCAAGCAAGTGCGTTTGGAAACCAATATCGGTAAATATTCAGCATCGTTGGCAACTGTTGGGTTTGAATTGATTGAAAAACACGGATACGATTTACCAAATACCGAGATTTTGGTAATAGGTACCGGAAATATGGCCAATCTGGTAACTACCGTTTTAGACCGTACTGAGATTAAACGATTATATATTGCCAGTCACAATAAAGAAAGAGCCGAAGAAATGGCAAAAGAGTGGGGTGGTGAAGCCGTGGATATTAAAAATATTCACGAACCGTTGGCAAAATCGGGAATTATTATTGGTGGAACACAAGGTGAAATTAACTTATTAAGCGAAGAGGAAATGGGCAGTAGTAAATGCCCGCGTGCAGATCTGGCTTTACAAAGCGGAAGCGAAAAATTGTTTATCGATTTTGGCGTACCGCGAAATTTTAATCCCGAACTGAAAAATCATCCCAACATTAATTTATACGACTTGGATGATATTAAAAAAATCACTTACGAAGGGCTGTTGAAGCGCTATGATGAAATACCCAAAGCCCGTAAATTGGTAAATGAAGAAGTAAATTGGTATCTCGAATGGCTGAAAAACAGAAAAGTAGCACCGGTAATTGAAGCGTATTGGAATAATCTTGAGAAGATAAAAGAAGAAGAACTAAAATGGTTGCTGCCAAAATTAGGCGACATAAGCGAACATCAGGTAGATGTGCTAAACCGGTTTGTTCATCGCTTACTGCGTAAAATATCCAAACCTTCCATTGAGAGTTTAAAAGAGATGTCGCAAAACCTTGAGGAAGTTGACAACCCGATAAATACAGCCAAAAAAATATTGGATGTAGATATTAATATCAACATTCCGAAAAAAACATTTATAGTTGGAACACGCGGAAGTAAACTGGCATTGACCCAAACCAATTGGGTAATTGAGCAATTGAAAAAAATAGCGCCGCAATATAATTTTGAAACAAAAATTATTAAAACCAGCGGCGACCAAGGAAATATTGATGTTGTTGGAGCATTTACGTCGGCTATTCAGCGGGCAATGCTTGCCGGCGAAGTAGATTTAGCCATACACAGTTTTAAAGATTTACCTACCGAAGACGTAAACGGATTGCGTGTTATACCGGTAACCAAGCGCGAAAATCATCACGATGCATTTATTTCCAAAACCGGATTGCCTTTTCATCAATTACCTGCAGGAAGTATTATCGGAACGGGAAGTTTACGCCGGATTGCTCAAATGAAAGCCTTGAGAAATGATTTAGAATATAAATTTATTCAAGGAAATGTTGATTCGCGTTTACACAAATTACATACTGAAGAATACGATGCCATTGTTTTGGCATCTGCCGGTTTGCATCGGCTCAATATGCAAGATGTGATTACGCACGAATTTTCGGATAATGAAATGTTGCCTGCTGTCGGGCAAGGTATATTGGCAATAGAAACCATTGATAAAGAAGGCGAGTTGATGGAAATAATCAAAAATTTGCGACATATGCCCACCAAATTCGCTGCCGATGCAGAGCGTGCATTTTTAATTGCCTTGGGTGGAGGTTGTAATCAACCGATGGCGTGCTATGCACATGTTGAGGATGAGACTATACATATTACCGGATTTTTTGCCAATGATGAACACGAAGTTTATGAGCGTGCCTCGATGAGCGGACTGGTAAAAGACCGTAGAATTTTAGCCGGAAGGTTGGCGCAATTTTTACAAGGAAAAGTTCAAGCAAAAATTAATGCCACAGTTAAGTCGTAAAAAAATTGTCGTAACCCGTCCAAAAAGTATTGCCGGCTCTTTTGCTCAAATGCTTGTGGAGAACAATCTGCAGCCGGTATTTTTCCCTTTAATAGAATTGCGACCGGCTTTACAAATCAAGCAAACCATAAATAAAATTGCAGAGCAAAATAAAGGTTTCGATTGGTTGATTTTTACCAGCCCTTCAGCTGTGAAGTTTTATTATTCCTTGCCTGATAATGTATTGAAAGTTGACAAATTAGCTGTGGTGGGCGATAAAACAGATGAAGCATTGCGAAAATATGGTTTGAAAGCTGATTTTATTTCTTCAAAAGCCGATTTTGATACTCTTTTGAAAGAGCTTCGAGTTGATAAAAACAAGCTAGTATTATTTCCGCATAGTGCGAAAACAAAGCCAGTCCAATTAGAAAAATTAAGAGAGAAAGTTACATTGACAGATTTTGTTTTGTATGATAATTTTCCTGTGTTATATACAAAAGAAGAATGGAGTGAGGTTTTGCTTAGCGCAGATGCTTTTACCTTTTTTAGTCCCAGCGCAGTGAATTCTTTTTATGAACAAATAAAAAAGTATGCACTAAGTTTACCACAAACCGTGAAGTTTTATTCCATTGGAAATAAAACTGCCACAGCATTACAACAATGTGGATTTGGCAATATAGTCTTCACTTCGCAAAACGGGAAAACTGAACAGTTGATTCAAATAATAGTTAACTCAATTTGATTTTTAAGTGAAATTATAAACCAAAAACAACTTCAAACTCTGTTTAAGACAAACCGGTTATTTTACCATCGTCATCAATAAACATATGTTCAGAAGCAGGTGCTTCGGGCAATCCGGGCATACGCATCATTTTTCCTAACAACGGTATAATGAATTTTGCTCCGGCGGCAATTTCAATTTCTCTTACTGTAACCTTAAATCCTTTTGGGCGACCTCTCAACGTTTCATCATCACTCAACGATTTTTGTGTTTTTGCCATACAAACGGCAAAATCATCAAAGCCCAATGCACTGTATTTTTTTAGTTGATTTAATGCCTTTTTTTCATAAATAACACCGTCGGCACCGTATATTTCTTTTGCAATACGCTCAATTTTTTCCTTAATGGGCATATTGAATTGATAGATGGGTTTAAAATCTGCATTTTGTTTTTCTACAACTTCTACTACGGCTTTGGCTAAATCGGTTGTGCCGTTTCCACCTTTTGCCCAACCTTCGCTTATTACAGCTTTAATGCCCATTTGAGCACATTTATTGATGATAAGTTCAGTTTCTTCTTTTGTGTCGTTAGAAAATGCATTGATGGCAACAACAGGTTCCAAATTGAATTTTCGGATGCTTTCAATGTGTTTTTCCAAATTTTCAAACCCCTTATCCACAAAATCCGGATTAGGCGTATTGAGCTCATCTAAACTTGCACCGCCGTGATAACGCAATGCTCTTACAGTTGCCACCAAAACAACACCTTTGGGTTTTAGTCCGGAAACTTGACATTTGATATCCAAGAATTTTTCAGCACCCAAATCGGCGCCGAATCCGGCTTCAGTAACCACGTAATCGGATAATGATAACCCCATTTTTGTGGCTATAATGGTATTTGTTCCTTGCGCAATATTGGCAAACGGTCCGCCGTGAATAATAGCCGGATTTTTTTCTAAAGTTTGTACCAGATTGGGTTTAATTGCGTCTTTTAACAGAATAGCCATTGCATTTTCGGCTTTTAAATCTGAAGCATAAACCGGTTTTTTATCCCGTGTAAATCCGATAAGTATTTTTCCCAATCGTTCTTTTAAATCATGCAGGTTTTGAGCCATACATAAAATAGCCATTACCTCAGAGGCGGGGGTAATGTTAAACCCGTCTTCGCGAGGTATACCGTTTGCTGTTCCGCCTAAACCAATGGTTATTTGGCGCAACGAACGGTCGTTCATATCTATCACCCTTTTCCAGGTAATGGTTCGTTGGTCGATGTTTAAATTTTTGGTTTTACTTTGTAAGTTGTTGTCTATCAATGCCGATAATAAATTATTGGCTTTTTCTATAGCATTAAAATCCCCGGTAAAGTGCAGGTTGATATCTTCCATTGGCACTACTTGCGAATATCCGCCACCGGCGGCACCGCCTTTTATCCCAAAAACAGGGCCCAAAGAAGGTTCTCTCAATACTACGGTTGCCTTTTTACCTATTTTATTCAAACCTTCGTTTAAACCTATTGATACAGTGGTTTTTCCTTCTCCGGCAGGAGTAGGCGTAATGGCTGTTACTAAAATTAAGTTGTTTTGTTCGATTTTCTCCTCATCAATTAAATGAAGAGGTAATTTGGCTTTGTATTTACCAAAGTATTCTAATTCACTTTCGTTAATATTTAATTTAGATGCAATTTCACGAATATGAGCCAATGTAGTACTTTGAGCAATTTCTATATCTGTCATTTTATATTTTTTCAGGTTGCCAAATTACCCGAAAAATTTAAAGTGTGTATGTGTTGATGATTTTTTAGGGAAAAAAAATTCAAATGAAAATATAGAACTTTTATTTTTTATTGATTTTATGATTGTTGAGAAGAGTGAATGGATTGGATACTGTAGTTTTATATACAAATGAATAACCGGTGATTAATCATATTTTTTCAATTTTAGTAAGTTTCCTTTATCATCATAGAGTTCAATTTTTTCTAACTTACCTCTTTCATTCCAATACTTCCATTTTTTCACCTTTATATTTGCTTGAAATATTTTTCCTTTTTCTTTACGCTTGCCATTATTATAATATGATTTACCTTTCATCACTTTTTTTGTTATACCTTTCAATTTACTCATCAATTCACCGTTAATATAATAAGTATTGCACTTTACCATATTATAATTATCAATTAATTTTCCTTTGGTTTCTATGTTGCTATTTTCATAAAAGGTTATAAAACTCCCTTTGCCGTTTTTTAATTTGGAATATCCTTGTATAATTCCGTTAGGATAATAGAAAAATTGTTTGCCATTTATTTTGCCAAGTTTATAATTAACAGTTTGCTTAATTTGTCCATTTGTATAATATTCAATGTAAATTCCGTCAAGAACATCATTCTTATAGGAAGCAATTAATTCATATTGCTTAAAATTTTTATCGAAAAAACGTGTTGAAATTTTAATGGTATCACTTTTTATTATATATACTTACCCGTTGTGCATTTGTAAATAAAAAGAAAAAAGCCGTTCATTACACTTAAAAAAGTTGTATATTTATTTGATTACCAATACAATAAATACATGAA
>MDTD01129147.1_pt1 | contig 130102 bp, 85 predicted proteins | sample 811221 | NCBI WGS metagenome assembly MDTD01 (sample SAMN05326646, study PRJNA326480) | marine metagenome | isolation source: seawater | place: Pacific Ocean: South West | collected 2011 | reverse complement strand
GTGTCTAGACAACAAATACATCGGCAGGGACGCTTTCTTATCAACAATCAAACCTTCAGTTCACGGCATTGCCAGGAAGGGCGGGCCTTGCTCTTTGGTTTACTGATGTTTTTGAAGAATCAGGCAAGTGTTTTTGTATTCCATGACCAAGACTATCAACCGCCAATGCACTTCCGGAGAACTTCCGGGGGCGGCGATCCAACAGCCGCCTGTTGGCGGGGTTTGGGGCAGAGCCCCATCTAACACAGGCCTTTGAACCTTTGGATGCAAAATGAAAACAGACTTGCAGTAATGTTCCGCCCTCGACAGGGGGGCCGGGGGGGCGAAGCTCCCTGGCAAGCAACAAAAACGATTCACAGACGCTCATCCCTTAATATAGCGAATACAACCAACACTTACCTACAATTGATATCTAAACATCCAGTACATCGCTATTTCCTATCTCCCCTATTTCCAATCTCCATGAATGACACATAAAATTTCACAACCGTCGGAACCTTTCGACCACCCGTGCGTCCAACATTTATAGCCCGCCTGAAATACGCACTGCTTACAAGGTAATTGATATGACCAAATGGATTCTACTCGTCGCTGTTGCATTGTTGTTACCCCTGTCGATCATGACAGCAATCGCCCAACAACCTCAAACAGCGACACTCGATAAAGCCCAAAAGCTCTACGAAGACAAACACTATGCCGAAGCTGCAGCCATGTTTGAGCAACTTATCGAGCAGCATCCAGCAATTGCCCCGCAGACATTAATGCTCTGCTATATGCGATTGCAGGATTATGACAAAACCGTCCAAGCAGCCCAAAACAGTATCAAGCGACTGGCAGGCAAACCCCAGGAAGCGATGGCAAGGCAGCAGTTGGGCAACCTCTACATGGTCTTGCCGCACTGGGGGACACGTTCCGGCGGGGTCTTTCACCGAGCGAAGCATCAACAAGGTATCCGCCTCCAATCCCATCGCCATGACAAGAAGCTGGCCATCGAACAACTCACCAAAGCGCGTGAACTTTATGCCCAATGGGATGGCAAAACCGAGATCAAGGATTGGCATAGCAAGCGTCTGCGCAATCTCTTTGACCTTGCTTCAGCATGTGCAACGTTTGGGATCTTTGAACAGCAACCCCACTATTGGCATTGGCATTGGGGGCAGCGCGATGACACGTTGGCGGACACTGCCGGCGAAGAAGACTTCGACGAAAACCAAAGCTATTGGCAGTATCACCGCAAACGCCCCATCGGACTATTTGTAGACGACAAAGACAAACCCATCTTCCCGCAAATGCCCAAGCAGTGGCAAGACAACTTGCCCGACGATGAAAAAGCCCTGTTTTTACTGGCTGAAATCCGATCATTGGACACGACAAACGACAACGCAATGACTAATCTGAGTCTGTATCGCCAGGCGATGCTTGCGCGAAAACGCTTTGGCATGGATCGTATGAATCAGTATTCGAATATGGTTCATGAAAATGGTCGCCAACCGCTTAAGGATCAAATCGACGCCATCGTGCCTTGGGAATTAGCTGACAACGAAACGATCCTGCTGGCCGGTGGGCGTATGCGTCAAGTGATCTTGCCGGATCACTGGAATGTGCTTGCATTGCTCAAACAGGTTCAAGGTGAGTATGCAGCCCAGTCCGTTTACGCCCAAGGACTCTACCATCAAGGCCGATCACAATTTGGCAAAGCGCTTAGCCAGTACGACCAACTGCTTGGTGAATTCAAAGATGACAACGATGCTCAATGGGTCATCAACGCCCGCAGGCAAAAGGCATTAATCCTTGAACCTGGTATCAGTCTGACTGTCCCTGGCGTGCAACTCTCAGGGCAAAAGGCCAAGCTCAATATCGACTATCGCAATGTGGATCACGTCTGGTTCGTCGCTCGAAAATTCGACCTTGCAGGTTTTCTCAAGGACATGCGTCAGGTAACTTTTGACCAAAAACAAAACCAACATATCAACCCGTGGAACCTTGCCCAGTGGGATCATTACTTCATACGCAATCACGTCAACAAAGACGCAACGGTCGACCCGCTGATCCTCAAGCACCTTGATGACTCGGCGATCATGTGGGACCAAGCCATTGTCCCCGGCGAGGATCATCGCAGTAATCAGGCCACCCTGACATCGAACTTGGATTCACGAGGCACGTACATCATCAGTGCGTTTCTGGATAAACCTACTGACAAGCTGGATCTCAAAGCGATTCAAATCGGCAACAGTAACAGCATCATCGTGCTTAACGACCTTGCCATCGTGCAAAAGAATACCAGTCAGGGCCAACTCTACTTTATTTCCGATGCCCGAAACGGCCATCCCGTTGCTGATGCCAATGTGTCAATTATGGAGACATGGAATGTCTGGAACTCCAAGACACGCAAAAGCGATTACCACAAAATTTTCCATGACCTTAAAACCGACTCCCAAGGCATGACAATGTTCACCGGCAAGCGCGATCGCGGCAGTCAACTGCACGTGATGGTGACCAAGGATGACCGCTTTGCAACCAGTGACATGAACCACTGGAACCCCTACCATGATCGCTATACCCAACGTCGCCCATCCATCTACACGCTGACAGATCGCCCGGTGTATCGCCCTGGCCAAACCGTCAAATTCAAAGCGTGGGTCCGTCAATGGAAGGACGGCCAATGGGATAACGTCCCGGATCGCCAGATGAGTTTGACCATCTACGACCCGCGTGGCAACAAGATCAAAACGCAGTCTCTGCAAACCGACTCCTTCGGGGGCGTGGCAGGTGAATTACAACTCACCGATGATGCAGCGCTGGGTCAATATCGCATCGACTTCTCCGGCTCATACAACGAGTCCTCAGGCAACCATTTCAGAGTCGAAGAATACAAGAAGCCCGAATTTGAAGTCACCGTCAAAACCAGTGAAAAACAGGTCAAACTCGGCCAAACCATCAAGGTTGATATCGGCGGGCGATACTACTTCGGCCAACCCGTCACGCACGGCGATGTCACCTACAAAGTCTACCGCGAAACCTACACCCACAAGCAGTTTCTCCCCGGTCAATGGGATTGGCTTTATGGCAGTGGCTACGGGCTAAGCTGGTATGAATCACCCTGGTTTAACTGGTGGGGTCGTGGCTGTCACTTTGCCCCCGACTGGTGGTACGGCTGGTACCCGTGGTATCAACAATCCAACGTCCGCGAACTGGTCACCCAAGGTGAAGGTAAGCTCGATGAAGACGGCACATTCATCGTCCAAATCGACACCGCTGATGCGCTCAAACAACATGGCGATCAGGATCACCGTTATGTGATTGAAGCTGAAGTTCGTGATGCATCACGTCGTGTCATCAACGGAACCGGCAATGTGCTTGCTACCCGCCAAGCCTATTTCACATCCCTGCAACCGACGCGCGGATACTATCGCCCCGGCGAGCAGATTGATGTAAAAGTCATCTGCCAAAATCCGGATGGCTCAGCGGTGCAAACCAAGGGACAGCTTGTCATCTCACAGGTGCAGTGGACCGGGCCGTTAAATCAAACCATCAACGAAGTCGAACTGGATCGACAGGTCATCGAAACCGACGAAAACGGTATGGCAACCATCCAGTATCGCTACGAGAACTCCGGCCAACTCAAATTCCATTTCACGTCACCGGACAGTTGGGGCAGCAAAGTCGAAGGCTTTAGTCTCATCTGGATCGCAGGCAATAGCTTCGATGGCAAGCTGCATCGCTTTAACGATCTGGAACTCATCACCGATAAGCGAACGTATGAGCCGGGCCAAACCGCCCACGTGATGATCAACACCAAACAAGCTAACAGCTATGTCCTGCTGGGCACCGATGCGACCAACGGATACCTCAAGCAGTGGCAACTCGTCCACGTCCCCGGCAAGTCCGTCATCATCGACATCCCGGTTGAAAACAAACACCGTCCCAACTTCTTCATCGAAGCAACCACCATCAGCATGGCAAACATGCATCAACAAATGGCGCAGCTTTGTATCCCCCCTGCTAAGAGCATGCTCGATATCACTATGCAGACGGATAAGCCAACCTATCAACCCGGCGAGACGGCAACCGTGAAGGTGACCGCCAAAGACCTTGATGGCAAGCCGGTGCAGACACAGGTGGTGCTTAGCGCTTTTGATCAATCCCTGCTGTACATCGCCCAACAGAACTCCGGCAATATGGGCAGCTATTTCCACGGGCAAACCAATTACCACAGTCTCAACGCACATACCAATCTCCAACGCCAATTGGCAAGCTCCGGGACATTGCGTGATCCGGCTAATCACTATTATCAATATCCTGCTGAATGGAACGGCACATGGGGGCCGGACTTTAGCGACTGGCGCGTGGCGGATGAATCAGAATTGCAACGGCTGGGACTTGAACAGGTGACGTCCTTTTCATCAGTCGGCGGGCGAGCCAGAGGGATGGTCATGAAATCCTCAGCAGCACCGATGCCCTCTGCCGCCCCGATGATGGAGATGGCAGCAGCCGACTCAGCCGGTGCACCGATGTCCAAACTGGGACGTGCGGATAAGGATGGCAATTTAGCAGACGGCGGAGCATCCGACGATGCGGCAAGTCAAACCCAACCCGTTGCCATGCGCGAAAATTTCGCGGACGCCGCGTTGTGGGTTGATGCACTCATCACTGATGATACCGGCAAGGCAACGGCAACCTTCACCGTCCCCGACAATCTGACCACCTGGCAGATCGACAGTTGGGCAATGAGTAAAACCACGCAGGTCGGACAAAGCTCAGCTAATGCGACCGCGACCAAAAATTTACTGGTGCGTCTGCAAACCCCGCGTTTTATGGTCGAATGTGACCAATTGACCCTCACCGCCAACGTGCATAATTATCTGGATCACGAAACCACCGTCATGGTCGATCTGCAAATCCCACATGATCTGCTGGTGTTTGTGGATCGCATGGCCACACAACGCCAAGTCTCCATCAAGGCAGGCCAAGAAGTCACCATCAACTGGCAAGTCCGCGCGATGAATGAAGGACTCGCCCGTATCACTGTCACTGCTAAAGGTGATGAGGCTTCCGATGCAATGGCGATGTCCATACCGGTACTCATTCACGGTTCAATGCAGCAGCATGCACAGACCGCCATCGTCGCGCAAGACGATCTGGATAAAACGCTGACCCTTGAACTGAATCTCCCCGACAAGATTCAACCGCAGCAAACCGAACTGTATGTAAGCTTTTCCCCGACACTCATTGGCACAATGCTTGATGCCCTGCCGTACCTGCTGGATTATCCCTACGGCTGTACCGAACAGACGGTCAGTCGCTTTGTCCCGGCAGTCCAAGTGCGAAAAACCTTGCAAGACATGGGACTTTCACTTGCGGATATCAAAAAACAGTTCCCCGCCAAAATGGATGGCAAGCCTTACCGCCACCCGTGGAATGACTCGCCGATTTTTGATGATGTCCAGATGGACAAGCTCATCAAAGACGGTCTAAGACGCATCCTTTCCATGCAACATAGTGATGGCGGCTGGGGTTGGTGGAAGGAAGGTGAATCCAAAATTTACCTGACCACCCATGTGCTTTACGCATTGCAAAGCGCCCAGGAAAGTGGCGTGGATGTTGAACCCAATATCCTTCGCCAGGCAGCCAACTGGTTACAGAACGCCGTCAATGAAGATATCCAACGTGAACACTGGGAGCCCAATGCACAGACGGCATACGCGGCATACGTGTTGGCAAAAGCAGGTATCAAAGGCGACTGGATCGAAAAACTCCACAGCGGTCGAGACAAACTCAATCTCTATGGCAAGGCGCTGTTGGCATTAAGTCTGCATCAACTGGAACAAAAAGAAAACGCTCAAACCGTCCTGCGGAACATCATGCAATACCGCAAGGACAATATGGAGACCAAGCTCAGTTGGTTCGACATTCCTAACGGTGGTGGATGGTGGTACTGGTATAACAGTGACATTGAAACCCATGCATGGATCTTGCGGGCGATGACGGTAATCACCCCTAAGGATGAGGCGTCGCCGCGACTGATCAAGTGGCTTTTGAATCATCGTCAAAATGGTTACTACTGGCGTTCCACACGTGATACGGCTTTGTGTATTGATGCGATGAGCAGCTATGTGACCACGACCGGTGAAAGCGATGCCAACTACACGTTGACGCTTGATGTGGACAACGGCAAGTTCACCAAGGTGATCAAGATCAACAAAGCCAATCTGTTGACGCATGACAACACGTTCGTCATTAAAGGCGTGGAACTCCCCGCAGGCAAACACACGATGACTGTCCGTAAACAAGGCCGAGGCGCGTTGTATCTGAGCAGTCGCCTGAGTTTCTTTGGCATGCAGGAACCGATCCCAGCCTATGGCCATGAACTGCACTTGAAGCGAACCTATTACCATCTCAAGCAGATTCCGTTTAAGGTCGATGTGGATAATGCCAAGGGTCAAAAAATTACGGAGAACCGACTGCGTTATGAACGTGTTGAATTAAAGGATGGCGACCGTGTAACCAGTGGTGAAATCATTCAAGTCGAGTTGAATCTGGATGCGGATAATGATTACACATTTCTTGCTATCGAAGACTTTAAGCCGGCTGGTTATGAGCCGATTGATGTACAAAGTGGTTACGTGTTCCAGGAAGGCTTTGGGACGTATCGTGAATTGCGTGATCAGAAGACGATGTTCTTCATCGAGCATATTGCTCAAGGCAAGCATCTGTTGCGATACCGTCTGCGAGCCGAAGTGCCGGGCGTGTTCCATGCCCTGCCTGCCCGGATTTTTGCGATGTACGTCCCCAGGCTTGATGCAGGTAGCGGTGAACAGGTTATGACGATCACGGAATAATTCAATCCAAAGACATCCATTGCAGATCATCATTATTCGTTTAACCACAGAGACACAGAGTCACAGAGTCCAAAACAAATTGCTCAAGACTCTGATTCTGACTTGCTCTGTGTCTCTGAGCCTCTGTGGTTAAAAAAATTGCTTACCCATTGCCTTGAAATTTCCCGCAATCTGCACCGTCTACCTCATGAGATGGTATGATATGTAGAGTCTACCACCGGGAGTTCATATGGCTGGCACACCACAACAACTGCTTGGCGAGATCGCGATGCGTCGGCGTGTGATACATCTGTCGCAGCGATGGTATGTCGCCACGCTCGTCTTTGCGGTGATCTTTGCCACCGTGCTGATCACCTTGCGGTTGATTAATGTGATTGATGATCCATTCCAATGGTGGATGGTTCTGCTCGTGCCCGCTGCTGGCCTGTTGGTCGCCAGTGTTTTTCACCGTGGGATCAATACGACGCAGGCCGCGCGACTGGCTGATGAACATGCCCACACCAAGGACCTGTTTCTCACTGCGACATCATTGAGCACTGCCACAGGTGAGTATCAGGACGCAGTTGCTGACGAAGCCAATCACAAAGCCCCCACCATCTCCTCCAAACAGGTTGTCCCTTACGCACCGGGCAACAAGCTGCTTCACGTTGTGGTGTCCATGCTATTGCTACTGGGACTTGTTTTCTGGATGCCTTCGTTTGATCTGCTGGGTAAAGAAGAAGTCCGCCAGAAAATCACCGAACGCAAAAAGCGATTGGAAGAAACGCGTAAGACCATCGTCAAGCGTACCGAGCAACTCAAGAAAAAAGATCTTGAAGCGGAAAACTCCAAGCAGGTCGAAGCTCGGATCAATGCCCTGCAACAGGCACTTCGGAAGATGAAGCCCCAGGACCCCAAGGGCAATCTCAAGCGATTGGCGGATCAGAAGCAACACATCGAACAACAATGGCAGCAGCAAAAACTCGCTCAGTCACTGAAAAAAAATCCGACCAATCAACGCTTTGGCAACACCACCGATCAGCAAAAGCAATGGCAAAAGCAAATGCAGAACGGCAAGACCCAGGACCTGCAAAGCAAGATGGACGAGGTCAAGAAAAAGGCTGAGCAACTCGCTCAAACCAAAGACCCTGCTGAACGTCAGAAACTCCAAAAGGATATCAAGCAGTCGATTCAGGAGATGGCCGACTATGCCATGAAACAGGACGGCGGTCAGAAAATGGCTGAGTCTCTGCAACAGGCATTGCAGCAATTGGACATGAGCAAAATGCAGAACATGTTCGAAGAAGCAGCCAAGGCCATGAAGGAGTCGATGGATTTATCACAGCAGGAACTTGAGCAACTTGCCCAAAGTGTCCGCGACATGAAGAAGCTCGAAGAAGCACTCAAAACCGTGCAAAAAGCTCAGCAAGCCAACAACCAAAAACCCCTCGACGGTGAAGCCTGTTCCAGCTGCAACTCCATGGGCGACTACCAGAAGCTCTATGACAAAATGATGCAGCAAGCCAACGGCGAAGGCCAGCAGCCCAGCCCATCCATGGCAGATGCACAAGGCCAAGGGCAAGGACAAAGCCAAGGTCAGGGACAAGGCAAAGGCAGCGGCTCCAAACCCGGCAACGGTAACGGCGGTGGCATGGGCGGAGCCGGTCAAGGACAAGGCAATATCGCCCCCGAAGACGACTCCATCACCACCAACTTCAAAACCGAAAAAGACAAGTCCAAACTCAATGCTGGCAAAATCCTGCTTAGCTGGAAAACCAAAGGCAAGGCCCCCGCAGGCCAAGCCGTCAAGGACTATCAACAGTCACTGGACACCATCAAACAAGACGCCGCCCAAGCCATCGACTCCGAACAAGTACCCGCCGGTTATCACGATGCCATCAAGAAGTACTTTGACACCATAGAACAGGCGCAAAATGAATCAGCACGGACTCCAAACCCCCAGTAAATCTCACTCCAACATCATCACGTTTATCATCGTCATCGCCGGACTCTTAGTACTCGGCGGACTGCTGTACGTGATCAACAACAAGCCAACCGTTGAGCAAAAACAGTTAATTGTCTACTGTGCTCACGACCAGGTGTTCTCCGAACCGATTCTCAAACAGTTCGAAAAAGACACCGGTATCAAGGTCTATCCCGTCTACGATACCGAAGCAACCAAGTCCCTGGGACTCACCGAAAGACTCGCCAACGAAAAAGACAACCCGCGATGCGATGTCTTCTGGAACAATGAAATCCTCGGCACCTTGGACCTGCAATCCAAAGGAATTCTCCAACCCTACATCGGCAAAGGTTACAACCGAATCCCCTCTATCTACAAAGACCCCCAAGGCCAATGGGTTGGCTTTGCTGCAAGAATGCGCGTCTGGATCATCAATACCAATCTCATCACCCCGACCCCCCAGGCCATTGACGTGATGATGGAAAAACCAATCCTGGACCGCGTTGCTTTTGCCAAACCTCTCTATGGCACGACACGCACACACTACACCGTTCTCTGGCAAACCATGGGCGAAGACGCCCTTAAAAAATGGCATAAAGACATCATTGACCGCCAACTCATCTTCGCCCAATCCAACGGGCAAACCAAAAACCTCGTCGCTCAAGGTAACTGCACTCTGGGATGGACCGACACTGATGACTTTTTTGTCGCCAAAGATGCCGGACAACCCGTCGAAATGCTCCCCTATCGCCTGGACGACATCGACCAGACCATCTGCATCCCCAACACCGTTATGATGATTCGCAACTGTCCGAATCCTGACACAGCCAAACAGTTTATTGACTACATCGTCAGTGAAAAAATCGAACTCCAACTCAGCCAATCCTCTGCTCGTCAGATTCCACTTGGCCCTGTCGATGAGTCCAAACTTTCCGACAACGTCAAACAACTCAAGACATGGGCAGAGGACGGCTTTCCGCTCATGGAACTCCAGGAAGCTCGCCAACCTGCTTTAGACTGGCTCAAGTCGGAGTACCTTCAGTAATGAGTCAGGCTTTGTTCTGGGCAGTGACACTTACACTGATACGCAGTCTTGGAGTCTGCTTGATGTGTACGCTCCTGGCTGTCTCTGTGTTGCCAACGCTCAGCAAGCAAGGTCTGATCCGACGGGTGTGGTGGTTACTGCTCTTACCGATTTTCATGCCCCCGTTGGTGATGGGCTATGCTTATTCCAATGTTGCCCTGTCGTTGATCCGACATCCGCTGCTTAATGACCTGCTTTATTCACTATTGCTGATGATGCGGTTTTTCCCGGTCACGTTATTGCTATTGCATATGGCACCGGCAGCCCCCCTGTCGCCTACTGCGTTACACAATTTGAAACTCGGACGCCTGCCGCGATGGCGATGTTATCTGACACACGGCCCCGGACGCCTGTTGGCGATGGCAAGTGCAATGGTGTTTGTCCTCTGCTTTACCGAGTTTGAAATCACATCGCGCATGGGCTGCACGCATTGGACGATCTGGCTTTTTGATGCTCAAGTCGGTGGGGCGCCTTTGCGTTCAACCCTTGTCTGGTTACTGCTGCCGTTGTCCGTCAGTGTGCTATTACTGCTCGTGGTCTTGATCGCCATCCCCCGTCGTGATGAACGTCAGCATTTGACCATCACCCCCAACATACAACACCTGCACCTGCGATCCGCCGGACTCATCGCATGGTGGCTGTTGAGTATGCTGATCTGTCTGATCATCCCGTGGTGGTGGGTGCTTAAACCGGCGATTGGTGCGATGCCGACCGTGATTGTGCAGCAACAGATTTGGCTGGAAATTGGTTACACGGCCATGTTCGCCATCCTTGCAACAAGTCTGATTTGGATGCTCATGCTTTTGTGTCGTCGATTACCACGATGGACGATATGGGCATTGTGTCTACCAGGCTTGGCAGGTTCCTTGGTCGTCGGTTTAGTGATCATGTCTCTATTTCAAACCAAGCTGTTTAATGGACTCTACGACACACCGCTGCCGATTGTCCTTGCACTGACACTCATCGCGTTACCGGCAGGTCTGCTGCTGGGGCCGGTCCTCAAAGAGCAAAGCAGTTCGACACATATGACATGGCTCACGCGTTTGTCCCTTGATAAACAGCACCAACGCCTTGCCAAACACCTGCGATGGCAGCAACAAGTCCGAGGCATCTGCCTGCTCATCGGCATCCTCCTGTACATCACCTACCATGACCTGCCTGCATCAGCATTACTCTCACCAGCAGGCATGCAGGGCGCCGTCGTTCGACTGTACAATCTGATGCACTATGGCAAGTACGAAACGCTCAGCGCGATGGTCGTGATGACCTACATGCTCCCGCCAATGCTCCTTGGCCTGCTACTGCTGATCCTCCGAGGAAGAAAACTGCCCGACTATGAGTGAACCCCTTTGGCAACTTGAACAAATCAACATGCCCGGACGCCTCTTGGACATCACGCTGTCATTCACACCTGGCATCACCGCAGTGGTCGGCATCTCAGGTGCGGGAAAAAGCTCTCTGTTAAACCTGCTCGTGGAGTTTGAAAAACCATCCTCTGGCCAATTGCGTTTTAACCATGCCGACCGACCTGACACACAATTACCCGTCTACTGGGTGCCCCAGGATGATGGACTTTGGCCTCATTTAACAGTCCGTCAACACCTTTCTGCTTTGTCTGATAAAACGCAGTCTGAGCATTGGCTGAGCATCATGGAACTCACCGAGCATGCAGATAAAAAACCGCCATCACTTTCGCGGGGTCAGCAAAACCGGCTATCCGTTGCGCGAGCGATGGTGAGCAATGCTGCAATACTGGTGATGGACGAACCCCTGGCTCATGTCGCACATCAAGATGCGATGCGGTATTGGCAACACATCACCGATGCGATTAGCAGTAACAACCAATCACTGATCTTTGCCACCCATGATCCATCGCGCGTCTTAGCCTATGCCAAGCAGGTCATCTGCATGGGTGATGGGCAAGTCCTCCAGCAAGGCCAAACCCAGCAGGTTTATCACCAACCACGCACACAACAGATCGCAGACCTGCTCGGCCCCGCCAACTGGTTCACCACTGAGGATCAAGCCATCTATCTCCAACACAGCAACGAAAAACCACATTGCGTACGGCCCCAGTCATTGCATATTCTCCCTGACAACCAAAGCAATCTGTCCATTCAACGCACACAGTTTCATGGCAGTATCCAATGCTCCACAGTGTCCGCTGGTAATGAGACAACCAAAGACATTTGGCATCTGCCTATACCACTACTCAAAGTGTCCGACCGAATACGTCTGAACGTGATCACATTGCTGCTGCTGGTTTCAATGATCCTCATCAGCGGATGTAAACCATCAGGCAATGGCGAACAAATCACCGTCAAACAGTCCAACGTCTGGTCGATTCCTTTGGATGACATCAGCGTCCCCGCCCCGCGATCGGCGCGGATGCTTCCCGACGGGCGGATGATCGTACTCGACACGGCCGGGCGGGTATTGCTTTACGACAGTCATGGCAAAGTCACCGACATCTGGCGATTACCAACCAATGAAAACGGCAATCCCGAAGGCACCTGTCTGATGCAGGACGGACACATCGCCGTAGCCGACACCCATTACCATCGCATTGTCTTTTTCGATACTCAGGGAAAGATCACCAAAATGTTCGGCCAACGCGGCGAAGCGTCGGGGCAATTCATTTACCCCGTCTCACTGGTGCAAGACGAAGACGGATTCATCTACGTCGTGGAATATGGTGGCAATGACCGCGTCCAAAAATTCACCGCGGAGATGCAACATGTGATGACCTTCGGCAAGGCAGGCACCGACACTGGCGAATTCCAACGTGCCAGCGGCAGTCTGTATCACAAAGGCAAACTCTACGTCGCTGATGCAATCAACAATCGCATCCTTGTCTTTGACACCCAAACCGGCAAGCACATCGACACCCTTGGCGAAAATCACCTTGATCTGCCTTACGATCTGACCATTGATGATCGTGAACATTTTTATATTGCTGAATATGGCGCAGGTCGCGTCACAGAGATGGATTTGTCGGGTAAAATCGTAGCGACATTCGGGCATACCGGCCGAGGTAATGATCAATTCATGACGCCCTGGTCTTTAACGGTGACGCCCGAGCATCAATTGCGCATCATGGACACGGGCAACCGCCGCATCGTGGAGCTTGAGCTTTGAGTATCCGGGACATCATCCAACGCATCTTCCCGCCACCGCGCAAGCCGGTGTCGCGTGCTGCATGGTGGTTTCCTATCGCCAGTATGCTGCTGTTTTTGAGCATCTGCTTTGCACTTGATATCACCAACAAACTGATCTTCACACGGCCCAACGCCTTTTGGCTGACACTGTTTTACCCGTGGGTCTGGTGGATGATTGCAGCAGGTCATGCAGGCGTTTCCGGCGCGCGGGCCAAGTGGGTCTACGGACTTCGCTGGCTATTACTGTGCATCATCATCGCTGCACTGGCTCAGCCGCGAAGTGTCCGCAGTGACAAGTCCATGTCGGTCATCTTTGCGGTGGACACCTCCGCATCGGTCTCCCCGAACATGCAAAAGGAAGCGATCACCTTTGCTGTGCAGACCGCCAATACCAAGCCGCAAAAAGACAATGTCGGCCTGGTGTTCTTTGGCCGAGACGCTGCGGTGGAACTGCCTCCCATGCAGAGCTTCCCATTTGAAGCCATCAATGTGCAGGTCAATAACGATGGCACGAACATCGCATCATCCCTGAGTCTTTCCTCTGCACTGATCCCCGACAACAAGCTCGGACGCATCGTTCTGGTCACCGATGGTACGGAGACTGAAGGCAATCTCGACCGCGTCCTTGATGAGTTGGCTGCCCGGAAAATTCCGGTGGATGTATTGCCCATCAGCTATGACCATGACAAGGAAGTCTGGGTCGAGCGATTGGATTTGCCTCGCTTTGTCCGCAGCGGTGAGACCTATGAAGCAGCAGCAATCGTCTCCTCATTATCACCGGGTAAAGGCAAACTGGTTCTCAAGGAAAACGGCAACGTGATCTATGAAGATCAAGTCAATTTCCAAGCTGGCAAAAACCGATACACCCTGCCTATCACACTGCGTGAAGATGGATACTACGAGTACGAAGCGATCATCGAAACCGCCAAGGAAGATGATCAACATGCTCGCAACAACCGCGCGATCAGCTACCTGTTTTTACAAGGCAAGGGCTCCGTGCTGATGGTCACCGACCTGGAAGGTGATCGGCGAGACTGGCAGGCGATGCGTGAAGCATTACAGCTGGCTCAGCGTCAGGTGCGGGTGATGTCGGCCTATGAGTTACCTGACAACCCGTTGGCATTATTGCCCTATGACTGCATTGTGTTGGCCAATGTGCCTGCGGATCAATTGTCCCTGCCACAGATGCAGGCGATGCGTGATGCCGTCTTTCATCAGGGATCGGGCTTTTTGATGGTTGGCGGCGATCAAAGCTTTGGCCCTGGTGGGTATCACCATACGCTGGTGGAAGAAATCCTGCCGGTGACGATGGATGTGCAGAATAAAAAAATCCTGCCCAAGAGTGCGTTGGCCATTACATTGCATACCTGTGAATTCCCACAAGGTAACACATGGGCAAAACGCATCACCAAGCAGGCGATTCAGGTTCTAGGATCGCAGGATGATGTGGGCGTTCTGGTCTTTGATTGGCAAGGTGGTGACGAATGGCTTTTCCCATTTACACCTGCAAGTCAGTACAACCAACTGGCGATGAAGATCAACAGCGCTCAGATCGGCGACATGCCTTCCTTTGCGACTTCCATGCGATTGGCACTTAACGGCTTTAAGCAAAATGACGCAGCAGAGAGGCACATGATCATCATCTCCGACGGTGATCCACAACCGCCGCCGCCTGCCCTATTGCAAGAGTTCGTCAACAATAAAATCACCGTCAGTACCGTGGCGGTCTTCCCGCATGGCACGCAGACTCAAACCATGCAGGCCATCGCCAATGTCACCGGCGGACGCTACTACTTCCCACAGGACCCCAATATCCTGCCCTCAATTTTCATCAAGGAAGCCAAGACCCTTCGCCGGAGTATGATCCAGAACAAAGTCTTCTCGCCGATCATCGACTTCCCTTCGCCGATCCTAAAAGGTATTGATGGCATGCCCGACCTTAAGGGTTATGTCCTGACCACGCCCAAGCCACGCAGTACCACGATCCTTGAAGGCCCTGAACAACGCGAGCCCGATCCGGTGCTGGCGACATGGCGATACGGCATCGGCAAGACCGCCGCATTCACCTCCGACCTCTCACCCAACTGGGCAGCCAACTGGATGGGTTGGACACATTACCAGGCCTTCGTCAGCCAACTCGTCAAAGACGTCGCCCGGGTGAGCACCTCCAACAACATGCACATGCAGGCATTCACCAGTGGGAACACCGGCATCATCACCGCTGAAGATTTTGAAATTGACTCCCCGCTGTACAACATCAGCGCCCAGGTCATCGGCCCGGATGGTCAAAGTCGAACTGTCGCACTGGAACAAATCGCTCCCAAACGATACGAAGCTCGGTTCGATCTCTGGGGGGAAGGTCGCTATCAAGTCATCGCCACCGCATCAGGTGATAACAAGAACAATCGCATGCACGCAGGCTTTGTCGTCCCCTACTCTCAAGAGTACCTGCGGTTTGGTTCAAGCCCGATGACGATTAAAAAAATCGTCGAGAAGACCGGCGGGAACCTGCTGACCACGGACAACACTGCTGCGGACATCTTCCCCAAGGATCGCAAAGAACGCTTCACTTCCAAGCCGTCATTTGACTGGCTGCTCTTTGCGTTGTGTTGCCTGCTGCCTTTGGATGTCGCCATCCGACGAGTGCAGGTGGACATGCAATTCTTCCGTGACCTCTTTGGCCCGCATAAGACCATCACCCCCAAACAGGAAACCTTCGACACACTGCTTAAAAAACGCAAGTCCGTCAAAGAGAAAATGCAACAAGGTGACGACGCTGCCAATGCACTATCCAACGGCAACACGCCAGGCAAGGCTTCCGGGGCTTCCGGGGGCGGGGGCGGAAGGCGTGAGTCGCAGATGGAAATCATTACGCAGACGAAAATCGATGATCAGCCGACCACCACGTCAGAGAATAAACCCAAGCAAACCGAGTCGGATGAAAGTTCGACGACCAGTCGCCTGCTGAATCTCAAGCGAAAGCAGCGTGGCGAACAAGATGAGAATAACCCCAGTTGAGGATGAATCATGAGCGACATTGAACGCATGCAACAGGAAACCCAGGTCTTTCAGCAGTTACTGACACAAGTCCGTGACGCTGTGGGACAGGTCATTGTCGGCCAGACCCGCGTCGTCGAAGCTGTCATCACTGCGATGGTCTGCGGCGGTAACGTGCTGCTTGAAGGTGTCCCCGGACTGGGCAAAACCCAACTGGTCAAGACACTGGGCGCAGCGTTGGATCTGAACTACAACCGCATCCAGTTCACACCCGACCTGATGCCAGCCGACGTGGTGGGCACCAACATTCTCACCAGTGATGATGCAGGCGGCTCGTCAGGCAACTACCGCTTGGAGTTCCGTCAAGGCCCGGTTTTTACGCAGCTGTTACTTGCTGACGAAATCAACCGCGCAACACCCAAGACTCAGGCAGCCATGCTCGAAGTCATGCAGGAACACTCGGTGACAGTGGGTGGCAACACCTACAAAATGAAGGAACCCTACTTCGTCTTAGCCACGCAGAACCCCATCGAACAGGAAGGCACGTATCCACTACCCGAAGCACAACTCGACCGCTTCCTGTTTAAAGTCACCGTCCCCTTCCCAACAAGGCAAGAGTTAAACGACATCGTCACCCGCACGATTCTCAAGCAAGCTCTCGAAGTTCCCAAGGTGTTAAACAGTGAAAAAATCATGGCCATGCGGAACCTGCTAAACAAGGTTGTCGTCGCTGATGCCATGCGGGATTATGCCATCCGACTGGTGCTTGCGACACATCCTGACAGTGAGTTTGCAACGGATGCGGTGAAGAAATATGTCCGCTGGGGTGCATCGCCTCGTGCAGGCCAGGGCTTGATTCTCGCTGCACGTGTCCGCGCGTTATCCGAGGGTCGCCCGCATGTAGCCTTTGAGGATATCCGTTATTTTGCAGAGGAAATTCTCCAACACCGCACGCTACTTAACTATGACGGGCAGGCCGAGAACGTCGTCTCCGCCAAGCTCATCAAGCAGTTGACCGAGCAGGTGCCTGAGACCGTTTAATACTCAAAGCCAACCATCAAGGCAGGGATTGGCAACCTTGCGGGAATGACGAAAGATAGAACACGAATCAAACTCATGGAACAAGCACAAGTCACAAAACTACTCGGCAACGACCTGCTGCATCGGCTTGAACGGCTCCGCATCAATGCGTCGGGACGTTACACCAATCGCATGCGCGGCGAACACCTTGCTGCCAAGGGCGGTTCGTCCATGGAGTTTGCCGATTACCGTGACTATGTGGAAGGCGATGACACGCGCTTTATCGACTGGAATATTTTTTCTCGATTGCGCAAGCCCTACATCAAGCTGTTTCACCATGAAGAGCAGATGCAGATCGTCATTCTGGTTGATGCCTCAAGTTCCATGCTCACCGATGGCAAGCTCCATCGCGCCCAACAACTCGCTGCTGCCATGAGCACCTGCGGACTCTTCGCTGCTGAGCCGGTGAGTGTGTACACGTTCAACCAGCCGACGAATAATCTGCCGATGGTTGGGCCATCGACCGGACGAGGCAGTCTGCATAAATTGCTCAAGTTCATCGAAAATATTGAGTCCGATGAAGGTGGCAATCAGCCGCCGGACAATGCGGTGGACACAATGCTCAAACGCCATCGCGGTAAAGGCGTCGTGGTGTTGCTGTCGGACTTCCTGACGTATGGTGATTTAAAGCGGACGTTTAACACGCTCAATAATGCAGGCCTTGAAATCTTCGCCTGCCAGGTGCTTGGTGAACGGGAGTTGGACCCGGACCTCACGTCGGACCTGCGATTGGTGGACTGTGAAAACAATGACATGCTGGATGTGACGGTGCAGGACAATCTGCTTGGACTTTACCATGAATATTTGAGTAACTTCCAAAACACCATCGCAGCCCTTGCCCGACAGCGTGGGGGGAAGTTCCTGTGTGTCAATGCAGCGGATGATTTAAACACGGTGTTGTTTGATCAAATGCGTAGAGAGGGTTGGTTGGTGTGATGATTTTAAATTTCGAATTTCGAATTTCGAATTGGCAACCTTCTGTCACACTATGGCAGGAACGGCTTATCAATCGGAAATTCGAAATCCGAAATCCGAAATCCATCTCTTCAAGAAAGATCGACAGGAGGTTCGGCGCATAATGTTCCCAGGCTTCTTCGCACCACTGATGTCTTTGCTGGCTTTGATGGCGATTCCCATCGTGGTGTTCTATTTCCTCAAACTCCGCCGCCAGCGATTGCAGGTTTCATCGCTTGTACTTTGGCAACAGGTGTTGGCGGATCATCGAGTTAATGCGCCGTTCCAGAAATTTAAACGCAATTTACTGCTGCTGCTCCAGCTGATTCTGCTGCTATTGTTGGTCTTGGCAGCAATGCAACCGTACTGGAAATCGCAAGCCGAACGTGCACAGCGCGTGCCGGTGTTGGTGGACTGCTCCGCGAGTATGGCAGCGATGGACAAACCCGGCGGGCAGTCACGACTTGATGCAGCAAAAATGCAGGTCAACGAACTCATTGATGGCCTGCTCAGTGACCAACAGCTTTGCATCATCGCCTTTTCGGATACCGCTCAACGGCTGTGTGCGTTTACCAACAACAAACGTGAACTCAAAGCAGCGTTGGATCAAATCAAAATTCGCGAGGTTCCCGGCGATCTGGAAGATGCCATGCGGATGGCTGATGCGATGGCAAGAGCCGAGCCTTTTGAGCAGGTGATCCTCATTAGTGATGGTAACTTCCCTGCCCAAACCGACTTCGCCCTGCCGTTTGATATTGACTATCAACAGCTCAAATCACCGGGGACGAATCTGGGGATTGCCACGCTCAACGCTCAGCGTGCAGACAGTCGCCAGTGGGATGTGTTTGTGAAAGTCGTCGCAGCAAACGCACCGGCAAACGCCACCGTAGAGTTATATCAAAACGATCAACTTGTCGGCACCGAAGACATTCACGTGGAACTGGATGAGCCTAAAAAACTGGTCTTCCGTGTGACAGCTGATGAAGCTTCGCATGTGAGGATCAAACTTTCGCCAGATGGCTTTGACGCTCTTTTGTCGGACAACCTGGCTTATCTGGATTTGACAGGTTTAAGGCCACTGGTGGTGAACATCGACAAGCAGATGGTGCCTGAACAATTGGCCATCAAGGCGATGGATCAGGTTCGCGTTGTAGGCAGTGATTCACCTGCGGACCTTCTGATCACCAATGAGTCCGACAGTGTGGTTGATGGTGTGAAAGTGATCTGGCGTAACGGCGGTTTACCCCAAGAACTCACACAGCTCATGGAAGTCAAACCCGATGCCGGCTCGCAGGTTGTTTCATGGAATCGAGCAGACCCCCTGCTTGGGCATATCAGTTTCAACGACATCATCGTGTTGGATCAACCGACGACCAAAGAAGATATCCGCGAGTTGGATTTTGAATCGCTGGGTTACCGGATACTCATGCATGGCAGCAAGGGGCCGCTGCTCTTGAGCAAGCAGTATGACTCGCATATGGAATATATTCTGACGGTTGATGCTGCCAGAACGACGCTTCCTTACCGTGTCGCCTTCCCGGTGATGCTCAGTAATCTTGTGCGACAGGCGATGCAGCAAGCCGGACTCCAGGAGGTGCAGGCGTATCACACGGGCGTCTTCCCGCCGATTGATGTGATTGGCGAAAAGGCCTACAACTGGGAGTACCCCAATGGGTCGACACAGAAAGTGACCAGTAGCGTCAAGGGCAAACTCATCGGCTTGTCCTGCCCGGTGAGCGGTCAATATCTTCTGAGTGATGCAAGTCAGCCGGTGTTGTCGATGGGCGCGTCATTGCTTGATGCGCGTGAGTCGTCGTTGATTGGTGTTGAGCAATTGCAATTCCGCGAGTTGTCGGTGACTGCTGCTGCAAAGCCGTTGGCGATGGATCGTTCCTTCTGGCCGACGATGTTATGGTTGGCGTTGGCGGTGTTGTTGTTTGAATGGTGGTATTTCCATCGCCCACGACATCTGCCTAAGACCACTGCAAGCTGAATCTCTATTTTCTAACTGAAAATCGCTATATTTACTCTAAAAAAAGTTTACGACTCAATTGAGCGTGCTAGAATGACTTTCCTGCCATTTGTCTTTACATTGTCAGATTTCATTTTCACTTTAACATGGAACTTTGCAGATGAAAAAGCGATCATTGCTTTGTAGCATCCTATGTTTGCTGACTGTTCTTGTGATCACACAAGTCGGTCATGCCTTGGAATTACCCAAAATCTTTGCCACCAATATGGTCATCCAACGCGACCTTCCGATTCAGGTTTGGGGAACCGCTCAAAAAGGAAGCAAAGTCGATGTGCAATTTGCGGGACAAACCGCCAGCACTCAAACGGATACCAATGGTAAATGGAAGCTTGCCCTCAATGCCCAGCCAGCCAACACCTCGCCGCAGAAGATGACTGTCACCGGCGATGGCAAAACCATCACCTATGACAACGTGGTGATTGGTGATGTGTGGATCTGCTCAGGTCAATCCAATATGGCATGGACCGTGAGTCGCTCCAATAACGCGGATGCAGAAATAAAATCTGCCACCGATTCACTGATTCGCCTCTGTCGCGTTGCCAATACCGTTGCAGCTGAACCTCAGGATAATGCCAATATCAACTGGAACCCATCGAGTCCCAAAAACACAGGTGGCTTCTCAGCAGTTGGATATTTCTTCGGCAGATACCTTCGCGGTGAACTGAACATTCCTATTGGGCTGATCCACACCAACTGGGGTGGTACGCCTGCTGAAGCATGGACCAGCACACCGATCCTGCAAAACACGCCCGGCCTTGAACAGATCATCCCCAATGCCGAAGCCAACGAAAAAAAATATCCCCAGCATGTCCAGGCTTGGGAAAAGAAAATGGCAGACTACAATGCCAAGCTCGAAGCATGGAAAACAAAAAATCCTGACACACCCGTCAAGCAATACAAAGTCCGCAAGCCACGCGCCCCAAGAAAACCGGGAAAAAATCCAAAGTATCCAAGCAGCCTATTCAACGGCATGATCAACCCTATCATCCCCTTTGGGATCAAAGGTGCCATCTGGTATCAAGGTGAAGCCAACTCCGGGAAGCCCGATCAATACCGCATCCTCCTGCCTGCGATGATCAAGGATTGGCGGGACCGCTGGGGGCAAGGCGATTTCCCCTTTGGCGTGGTGCAACTGGCAAACTTCCGTGGTGTCAAAACCCAACCGGGCAACTCCGGCTGGACCAACCTCCAATATTCACAGTTCGCGGTCAGCCAAACCTTCCCCAACACCGGACTGGCTGTCATCAATGACATCGGCGAGGCCAAAGACATTCATCCCAAAAACAAACAGGATGTCGGCAAACGCTTAGCGCTCTGGGCGATGCATGATGTCTACAAAACGCTCAAGAGCAATTGGTCCCCGCCAGTCTATGACAGTCACAAAATCGATGGCAACAAAGTCATCCTCACTTTCAAAAACGTCGATGGCAAACTCACCACACGCAATGACAAACCACTGGGCGAATTCAGCATCTGTGGCAGTGATAAAAAATGGGTCTGGGCCAAAGCAACCATCACCGGCTCAAATACCATCGAAGTCCATGCTGACGAAATTGCCCAACCGCTCGCAGTACGATACGCTTGGCAAGATAATCCTGAAGCTGCAAACCTCACCGACGCATCAGGCCTGCCAACCTCATGTTTTAAAACCGACGACTGGGCCTACGGCAAATAATCAAACCACAAACCTTTTTTCTTTCCGCACGGGAATCGCACAATGAAACCAACCAAAGTTCTACTCTCTCTAACATTCACACTCTTACTGCTCATCGCACCACAGGTCAGTTTGGCACTGGAATTGCCAGCTATTTTTGCCTCCAACATGGTGCTTCAACGCGAGCAACCCAACACTATCTGGGGCAAGGCCAAGCCCGGCAACAAAGTCACCGTCACTTTCATCGACCAATCCTTTTCAGCCAAAGCCAATCGCGATGGTAAATGGACCGTCAAAATCCCAGGGCATCCGGCAAACGCAAAACCCCAATCCATGACCATTACCGGTGACGAACAAACCATCACCTTTGAAAATATTCTCATCGGTGAAGTCTGGGTCTGCTCGGGTCAATCCAACATGGAATGGAATGTCAGAAACTCCGTCAACGGCGAAAAAGAAGTCGAAGCAGCCACCGATGGTTTGATCCGACTTTGCAAGGTTTCCAAGAAAGTTGCTGATACCCCACAGGATGATGCAGTGATCACATGGGACGTATGCTCACCCCAAAAAGTCGCATCCTTCTCAGCTGTCGGATACTTCTTTGGCCGACACCTTCGCAGTGAACTCAACGTCCCCGTCGGACTGATCCATACCAACTGGGGTGGCACACCCGCAGAAGCATGGACCAGCATTGAAGCGTTGAAAGCCAACCCGGTCACCCAGGAAATCCTCACCCGTTGGGATAGTATCCTCAAACAATACCCACAAGCGCTTAAGGATTGGGAAGTGGCCTACAAACAGTGGCAGGACGCAGACAAATCCAAGATCAAACCCCGCCATGATGATCCTGGCAATCTGGGTTATGCCAAAGGCTACGCCAAACCCGATTTTGATGACCATGCATGGCAGAACACAGAACTGCCAAGCATGTGGCCTCTGACCTTCGACGGCGTGGCATGGTATCGCAAGACCATCAAGCTCCCCGCCCAAATGCGCGGTCAACCCCTGACGATCAACTTCCCCCCCATTGATGACTTTGACATCACCTACGTCAACGGCTTTGAAGTCGGCCAAATGACCCATCCCGAAGCATGGTCCACTCCCCGTCAATACACCATCCCCAACTGGATGACCAATGCTGACGAACTGTGCATTGCCGTACGTTTGTTTGACCACTACGGTGGTGGCGGATTTGGTGGCAGTTCCGCTGATATGTCACTGACCACCGCCGATGCCAGACAATCCGTCTCGTTGGCAGGTAACTGGAAATGGCTCGTTGAAAATCGCATGCCCAATGCGCCAGGCGATAGTCGTGGTGGTCCACGTAAACCCAACGGCCCCACCAGTTCGCATCGCCCAGCAAACCTCTACAACGCGATGCTTCATCCCATCATCCCCTTTAGTATCCGAGGTGCGATCTGGTACCAGGGTGAAACCAATGCAGGACGAGCCAAGGAATATCGCACGCTCCTGCCAGTGATGATCAACAATTGGCGGGACGCGTGGGGGCAAGGCGACTTCCCCTTTGGTGTCGTCCAACTTGCCAACTTCATGGCAACCACCGATCAACCTTCCGACCCGGCATGGGCACACCTGCGGGATGCTCAACTTTTCACCAGCCTAAGCGTCCCCAACACCGGCCAAGCCGTCACCATCGACATCGGTGAAGCCAAAGACATTCATCCCAGAAACAAACAGGACGTAGGCAAACGACTTGGCTACTGGGCATTGAACAAAGTCTACGGCATGACCAACGTCATCCCCTCAGGCCCGGTCTACAAGTCCATGAGTATTGAAGGTAACAAGGTCAATCTCACCTTCGATGTAACCGGTAAAGGACTCAAGACAACCGACGGCAAAGCCCCCGCTGAATTCATCATCACCAGTGACATGAAATCATGGCATTGGGCGAAAGCAAAAATTACCAGCAAGAACACTGTGCAGGTCTGGTCAGATCAAGTCACCAACCCTGTTGCAGTGCGCTACGCATGGGCCAACAACCCAGTGAATCCAAATCTGACTAACTCGGCAAAGATCCCTGCTTCACCGTTTAGAACGGATGACGAACGCAAGTAATCCGCTCATAAATCAATCAAATCCAAAACGGGAACATGCCCATGCGTGTTCCCGTTTTTTTATATCCATCAAACTGATTTTTTCATCTATCAACAGTCAAAACAGACTTGACGCGATGTATAGTTTACTTTACATTTAAAATACCGACCTTAACGTTGAGTTGATAGTCATGACGCCATTTGAAAAGCACGCTTGGTTTAATCTTGGAGTCTTGATTCTGGCGTTGGGTTTGATCGGTCCGACCGTGGTGTTGGTTGAAGGCAATTGGTATTTGATGCCGTTTTGTTTGTTGGGTCTGTGGACACTTGGCCCGATTTTTTACAACAAAGAATCGCTCATTGATGAACGAGCCCAAGCGATACAACGTCAAGCAACGCGCATTGCGATCTGGTGTTATTGGTTGCTATTTATCCTGGCTGGATTTATTGCATGGCTACTCTGTCGGTCACTTGAAACAATCCCCCCGTTTGTGATCCCGCTGCTTGTTTTCGGTGGTTTTGGTTTGTTTGTATTAATCCATGCCGGCTCAACGATCGTGTTGCATCGATTGGAGAACTGGTATGCCGGGCATTGATCTGATCAATGAAATCAGACGGCTGCGTTTTGAGCATGACCGCATGACCCAGCAGGCATTGGCTGACAAGGTCCAAGTCAGTCGCCAGACGATTATCGCATTGGAGTCCGGCCGCTACGCGCCATCGCTGGTCTTGGCAATGCGGATTGCTCGCGTATTTGATCAACCGGTTGAAAGTGTCTTTCAACTCACCGACGAAAACTTTCCGGAGGAATAACAGATGCAGAAAATTCTACTCATTGCCAACGCATTGTTGACGATCTTTCTCATTGCCTTTGTACTTGTGTTGTACATCGACATGCAGCAAGGGTTCAATGTGATCAACGAACAAGCCACCACGCTGGACACCGTTAAAAATGTCAACGTTGAGCAAGGCAAACAGATTCAGACTCTCCAAGCGTTTGAGGAAAGTACGACTCAGAACATTGGCACGCTTCGTGATGACCAAATAAAAGTGCAAAAACAAATCACAGATGCAGCAGAAGCTATGAAAACACATCTTAATGCTGTCCAGCAGACCGATCTGAAAGTGCAACAGCAGATCACGACGACACAAGCTATATCCAACAGAATGGGGCGCCAACTCAAAACGCTCGAAGATCAAACTGAAAAAATAAACAAAAGCATTGATAAGCTAACAGCAGACATTCGATTGGTGGCACAATCCACTGAAACCCAATTACCACCAGCCAAATCAACAGCTGAAAAAGAAAATACACGCATTTTTCGCCAACCTTTTTCACCGACAGACCCCAACCTGAACCTAAATGAGATCACCCCATTATCTCTGGCAGGTAAATGGACGATGAATTTACCTGCTGGATTCCAACGGGAAGTTTCCATTAAGGTGGTCGGAACAAATCGAATTTTATTAGGTTCAAATGGCAATCTCGGCGCGACATTTGAGATCCAAGAAAACATGCTGGTTTCCACAAATGTTCCAGCCACCTACTTTCTGGAATACACATGGCAGATTGAATCACCCAAGCGACTCCGACTGGTGTATTCCAAATCAACCATGCAAGTCAGTAATAACTACACCGGCGCGACACTCACACGTGAGTAAAACGGTATTGGTTTAATAACAGTTCATGCTTGTGAATCACCACAAGTATATGACTCATCGCCCAGCAACTATCCGGGGGGTTGCTGGGCGAGAGTCAGTTTTGGATTTTTTCGACACGTTGACGACGGATATTTACCGTGCGTTTGCGCAGGTCGCCTGCACTTTCAACGGTCAGTTCGATATCCCGGCCACGCTTTTGGACTTTGATTACCTGGCCAATATGTCTGCCATCCACACGCACCCAGTCGCCGCGTTGAAAGTGATCATCCCGCGTACTGGAGGTCTGCACATCACCTAATGCTCGGGGCGTAAAATGTTTGGCCAGATGCGTATCACGATCTCCACAGGCATCACACGCATCACAGCTAGCTGACGACTCATCCAATTCAAAATGCTCAGCGATAACCGTCCGGCGACATTTGTTTTCAACATTTAAAGCAAACTGCATGATCTTTAAAAGTCCGTGCAGATCGGCTTTGTGTTTGTCTTCGTTGCCAATCAAATCCGGCAGTTGATCGGGGTCGATTTTTTGAACAATACGCAGATTCCCGGTTTCAAAACTACCTTGGGTAACACCCAATACCTCAAGCCATTTAAGGCAGATACTCACGCGATTGTCTGCTTTATCCTTGTATAGCAGCTCTTTTCGCAGATCATCCAAATCCTTGGTGACGATGCGTTCGCCCCAATTACTCAAAGTGCGATAGACCCCAACCATAAATTCGCGCGAGGGGTTGGCCCACTGGATAAAGTTCTGCTGAATAGCGATGTCTTCTTCGAGATAGATCAGTTCACACCAGGACGGCTTACCATCGCGCCCGGCTCGGCCGACTTCCTGAACCCAACTCTCAAGGTTGCGTGGGATTTGCACATGAATCACAAAACGCACATCCGCTTTATCAATCCCCATCCCAAAAGCATTGGTGGCTAAAACCACTTCATTTTTCGACTGCATGAACCGGTCCTGCATGTGACGACGTTCATGAGCAGACAATTCGCCGTGGTATAGCAGCGTGTCGATCCCCCGCTGGCGGAGTCCTTCTTTGATCTGATGCAGGTCTCGGATCACAGCGCCGTAAACAATGCCCGGCCCATCAATCGCGCGGATGAGTTGAGCCAGTCGATCGAGTTTAGCCTGCTGGTCATAGACTGCCGTTGCCGCAAGAAACAAATTCGCGCGTTCCATGCCACCGCGTTCGACGAGTGGATCCTTTAACTGCAGCTGTTCAACAATATCCAAAGCAACTTGCGGTGTTGCTGTCGCAGTGAGCGCGATGGTCGGTGGATTACCAAGCATCTTGCGGTAGCAGTCGAGTTGTGAATAGTCGGGACGAAAATCATGTCCCCACATGCTGATGCAATGCGCTTCGTCGATGGCAAGTCGCGTGACGTTAAGCTTCTTAATAATGTCCAGAAACGCTTGACTGCGAAAACGCTCAGGGGTGATGAATAACAGTTTGATTTTGCCATCAATGGCCAGTTGCAGTCGATCCGCACGCTGGGTTGCTGAGAGTGTTGAATTCACAAACGTCGCAGGCAAGTCCTTTTTGCGCAGCGCGTCAACCTGATCCTTCATCAATGCAATCAAGGGTGAAATCACCACCGTGACGCCCGGCAGAACCATCGCAGGCAACTGATATGCAAGCGACTTACCGCCACCTGTAGGTAACGTAAAAAGCACATCCCGCCCTGCTAACACGGCATCAATGACTGTGGCCTGATGCGGGCGGTATTGGCTGATCCCAAAGCGATGCAATAACACATCGCGGACTTGAGTCGATTCTGCGGTCAATGGCGGAGGATTGGACATACCGTGGATTATGCGTTGATCGCGTCAAAGAGCAAATGCGTCAATCAAACCAATGGTTATCGGGCGAACAATGGAACAAAGAAGATGGCCATCGGTGTTATGTGTCATGTCCGAGATGAACTTAGGTCGATGCATAATAGACTGACCCATGACAGAGTATTTTTCAGACGCAGGAGACAATCGTGAATTCAAACAACCATTGCAGCGAATCCAATCTCAGCCAGGAAGCCTGGCGGATGTTTCGAATTTTATCGGAGTTCGTCGAAGGCTTTGAAACCTTAAGCGATATCGGACCCGCCGTCACTGTATTTGGTTCGGCTCGAACCAAGCCTGACGATCTGTACTACCAAAAGGCTGTCGAATGCAGTCGCAAACTCGTTGGCGAAGACTTTGCGGTCATCACCGGCGGTGGCCCTGGGATTATGGAGGCTGCCAACAAAGGCGCCTTTGAAGCAGGTGGCACGTCTGTGGGACTGAACATCAGCTTGCCGATGGAACAGGACCCCAATCCGTTTCAGACCCATGAGATCACCTTCCGATACTTCTTTGCGCGGAAGGTCATGTTCGTCAAATATGCAGTGGGCTTTATCTGCTTCCCCGGCGGATTCGGCACGATGGACGAGTTCTTCGAAAGCATGACACTCATCCAAACGCACAAAACCTCGCCCTTCCCGGTTGTCCTCATCGGCACGGATTTCTGGTCCGGACTAGTTGACTGGATCAAACAAACCATGCTCGATAAACACCAGTGCATCAGCAAGGAAGATCTCGACTTATTCAGGATCACCGACAGTGTGGACGAAGCAGTCAAGATCATCAAGGAATGCCACGACACCAAAAAATATTGGGGACCACCCCAACCAGAGATGCCCGCCCATGCCGTCCGTCAAACGGCAGAAGGCACGCGCTATGGTGTCGACCCGCGAAGCAATCGTCGCAATGTGCCAACCGATTTTTGCTGATCTCGATTCATCTGCAAAAATCATCAATCACTGAAAAACAAAACGGCATAAAACATATTTTGCACAAGAAAACCGCACAGACTTTCTGTTTTGATACAGAATCTGTGCGGTTGTCGTTTACAATCTCTCATACCTTGGCGCACCTGGCGTCTTGGCAACAAAACAATTTACTCAATCTTTCTCTGGGTCCAATCCATGAAACGACTACCGATCTTCATCGCGTGCTGGCTGCTCCTGGCAACTGGTCTGACTGCTCAAGCCCAACACCTTGTCACCAACGATTTGATCTGGATTGAAGGTGAACAACCCGACCCCACGAAAGCCAGTTTCAATGTCAACGCATCAGCAAGACCGCATCTACTCTCCGACAGGAAACTGCTGCAACAGACTTATCCTAAAAACAGAATCCCCAAACAACCCTGGCAATTGGACTACACGTTCAATGTCCAACAGGCTGGCAACTATGACGTGTGGTTTCGCATTGGTTTTGAATGGGTCCGTGCCCCGTTTGATTGGCGGATTGATGATGGCAACTGGCAGGAAGTCTCCAATCGCCAACAAACCACACAGGTGATGGAACTGACCACATGGAACGAAATCGCCTGGGCACAAGGTGGTGAACAAAAACTCGCAGCAGGCAAGCACACCTTGTCACTGCGTTTTACAGAGGGCGGGATTGATGGCCGCCAACTCGTTGCCATCGACTGCATCGCGCTGGGACGTAATGGTTTTGACCCGCAGCGAATATATCACATCCCCAAGCAACCCATTGATGAGCAGGCAACCAAACAGGTTTATCACTTTGAGCATCCATCATTAAATGCTACGCGCAAAGAAGCAAAACTCACCGGACTCTGGCAGGTGGCACGTTTTGATGACTTGGATATGGACACTGATACCTATGAACCGGTGACTGTGTTGCCTGATCTATCCAAGTTGAGATGGTTAGGCATTAACGTTCCGGGCAATGGTCGCGGGGCATGGTCCGACCGCGATGAATTGAGCTTTGGACATCGCCTGATGTATCAAACGCGTGTGCATGTCCCAGCGGTCACCGGCGAGAGCTTTCAACTGAACTTCGCATCCACCAACTGGATTGCCAGCGTCTTTATCAATGGCAAGCTCGCAGGCACACATAAGTCCGTGCTCGTGCCCTGGTCGATGGATGTGACCGAGTTCATCACCCGTGGTCAGGACAACGAGATCGTCGTTGCCATCAAGAGTCCGTGGTATGCCATTGATCACAAGGCACGTAAAGGTCGAACCAGTTCACTGGATCATGCGCGGAACACTCCCCCCAACGCAAGCTTTTCCAAGAACCGAAGCTATGTCGCTCCCGTCTTCCCATCAACCAAGGGCGAAGGCAACGGCTTGATGACCGGCATCATCGGCCCAGTCACGTTGACCGCAACGGGCATGGCGTATGTCGATGACATCTTCGTTAAAACCACCGTCAAACCCCACAAGCAACTCACCGCGGATATCACACTGCACAATCCATCAACCCGCAAACTCACCGTGCAGTGGACGGCAAGCATTATTGACCATGCAACCAAACAACCCCTTAAAACAGGCTTGAATCTCACCGCAACGATAGATGCAAAAAGTTCCAAGACGTTAACGCTTGATCCCGTTGCGATACCCGACGCCAAATTATGGTGGCCTGAAGATGGTGCTCAACTGTATGACCTGCAAAGCCAACTGCTCATTGGTGGCCAAGTTGCTGACACACACACGCAGACGTTTGGCTTCCGTGAAGTGTCCATCGCGGGCAAGGACTTTCTGCTTAACGGTGTCCCCTGGCATTTCTGGAATTGGGTTGGCGTGCCCGAACATCATGATGTGGATCACTGGCTAAAAACCTACCACGCCCAAGGTGATCGTTTCCATCGCATCGCTCAGGATCATGATCGAATTTTTGGCTCGCGTGAATCTGCATTGGACTATCACGATGCCAATGGTATCCCCGGTCGTTTGTCCACCTGCATTGATGGCATGTTCATCACCCATGATCTGGACAACCCCATCGTTTGGGAGAACTTTGAAGAACATGTCGCACAGGTCGTCAAAGCGTATCGCAATCACCCATCAATCATGATGTATTCACTGGGTAACGAAATGTTTTTCGTCACTGCGTTTTTGCGACATTGGAACAACTACCGGCAGATGGAAGAAAAGGCAGCCAAACTCCATGCCATCGCCAAGGAGTTGGACCCGACGCGAGCAAGCTTTCAGGATGGGGGTGGCGATCTTGGCGGACTCGGCGAAATCAACTGCCAACACTACACGTTCCCCAAAGGCGGCAGCTTCCCCCTGGCAGCCTATGCCTATCCCCTTGGCAAGCCCAACGGCGAACACACCCGCAGCGAAGTCTTCAAGTGGTCAGGCAAAAATCCGCTGGTCCTTGGTGAAGTGTTTTACTACTCGGGCAATCTCTCGAAGATGGCATGGGTCGGCGGGCCGAGTGTCTACCGTGGCAAGCAGTACGCGGACATTGCAGCAGGTAAGTATCTCAACATTGCCATGCAGGGCGCACGTTGGCAGGAAGTCACCGCCATCAGCCCATGGACAGGACAGCTTCCCGGATGTGAAGCAGCCTTCTCCCCGCGTGCGGTCTTCATCAAAGAGCACAACAGCAATGTCTATCCCAACAGTGCGATCAAGCGAACCATCAAGGTCTTTAACGACACGCGCTTTGATGATCCGATGCTTTTTACTTGGCAACTCATCACCAACGGCACCGTCGTCGGGCAGGGTCGCAAAACCTACACCATCCCCGCAGGCCACAGCCAGGAAGACCAACTCACACTCCCCATCCCGCAGGTGTTAACGGATATGGACATCACACTGCGGTTGATGTTAAGCGTGAAGGGCCAGTCAGTGTTCAGTGATGAGCATACGTTGCATGTAATGTTTCCTGAGCAACACAAAGCACTGGCGTTTGGAACGCTGGGCGTCTTTGACCCATCAGGCAAAGTGCTTGCGTGGCTTAAGCAAAAACGCATCCCGCACTATCGGATGCAAGACCCACTTTCCATTGATGCTCAACTCAAAACATTACTCGTTGGCCCCAATGCATTGGACAACCTCAGCCACAAGGACCGAAAGAATCTGATCGCGTCGATTCAAGGCTTCAATAGCATCGTCTTCGAACAAGCCAATCCCATCACCAGCAAGGAACTCGAACTTGACCTAGAACTCGCTGACAAAAAACAGGACTCGGGCAAAGTCTCACGTGAGGAGTTTGAAGGTGCCAAAGGTCAGACTGGACAGATCGCGTTCATTGCTGCTCCGGCTCATCCGGTGTTCAAAGGCATGAGCAATGATCAGTTTTTCACATGGGCCGATGGCAGTTACAACTTCACCAACAGCTATGCCATGCCAAGCTCGGGCATTCTCCCCATGCTCAGTGCCGGACACGACCTGAACCTATCCCCCATGGTGCAGATCAACAAGGGACGTAGCAGCATTGTGCTTAGTCAAATGCTCATCGGCAGCAAGCTCGGTGTCGAACCCATGGCCGACCGACTGCTCACAAGACTGCTTAACCATACAAACTCATCCGCCACTGAAGTACTCAAACCTACCGCGGTTTTGACTAACGGTGATCGCAAGCTTGAAAAACTCCTCAAGCAAACCGGTCTCCAATCCGACGCTATCAATACGATTGACACACTGCCCAAACTGCTCAACTCGCATCACGTGATCATCGTCAAAGCCACCCCTGCCAACCTTGCGTGGCTAAACACCAACAAGCAACTGGTCACCCAGTGGGTCAACACCGGCGGGCGGATGATGCTGGTGAATCTCACCCCCGATGGGATAGATGACTTTAACCAACTCGTAGGCTTCCCGCACATGATCCGACCTGGCACGCAGGAACGTGTCCGGCTGGATAATCTGGCGAACCACCTGCTGCTGGGCATCTCGGACCGGGACATTGCCATGGACAGTGACGAGTTCATTGCTCGATGGCGGAATCAACATTACGTCTCTGACAAAGTCTTCTCTTATGTAGTAGACGGTTTTGAAATTGCCAGCTTTGCGAACCTCAATGGCAAGTATCGCAACACGGTCAACGGACTGCTCAACGCGGACTTCTGGCGGTACATCAGTTATGTCGCACCCGACGAAACGGTCCGTTTCAAATTCCCCCACCCCCAACGACTCGACCGGTTGAACATCTGGACCAATAACTCCTATCAAGTCATCAAGCGGATGAAGATCACACTTGATGGTGATGCCAATTCGGCAGTGAACGTCGATCTTAAGGATACGCCTGACATGCAATCCATCCCATTAAATGGGCAGACTGCGCAGACATTAGACATTGCTTTACTGGAAATGTTCGACAAACCCTCGAGTAAAATTTTAACTGGAATCGACAACATCGAAATTTTTCGACAAATGCCCAAGGCCATGTCCAGTCGGTTCACCATGCTCGCTTCGCCGGGTGGACTTGTTGAATATCCGTTAGGAAACGGCTCGCTGATTTTAAATAATCTGGACTATCAGAAAGCTGATACCCCTGTGAATCAGAAAAAGAAATTGGGTATCTGGTCAAACCTGTTACGGAATATGGGCAGCTCAATGTCTGCAGCGCAATAAAAGTTTTTGATCTACTTATACATCTCACGACATCCGTCACGACAGCCCAAGACGTTACAAACGTCAAGGTTTATCCCTCTTAATGTGAAGAGTCCGTTAAGTTGTTTGCATTCGGTCCTGCTGTTAACCATCTTTCCTCTAACTCATAAACCGTCTCAGGCAGAGTAACCTGAGTAGAGGACGAAAAAAAAATGAAGTAGTAATGGCAATATGACGAAATGAAAAGCGCACAACGACGTTGTACGTGAATGAAAACACGAACTGGCAAACAACACACAATGGCAATACCAACTTGACAAGACACTGACAATCTGTTGTTATTCTTCGCCCCATGGAAAACATGAGGCTGCATGACAATCAGATATTGTGACTGAAACCCACCCACGATCCCGGCCTCGCTTAAAGATTCAGCGGACAGCAAGGCAACAAAACGGGATTGCACACCAAATAGTCAATTGAATGAATTAATCGTAAAGAATTCAATTGGCACACCGTTTGCAAGTAACCCCGGTGAACAAAGACTCGTCAATGTGTAGAGTCTCCCGCCAATAGGCTTCCCCGGAGAAAGGATTAGTGCCATGGAAGCTACCAAAGCTGCCAAGAAAATTGAAATGATCGTTCAATCGGTTCTCGGATTAGCCATCGTGGCTGTCTTGAGTTTCTTCATCGCTGTTCAGGCCGGCGCGTTTGATCAGTCGGATAAGATTGCCGAGTTTGCCAAACCGCTCACAGGCAATGATGTCGTGAAGATGCTTACCAGCAACGAAGCCCAACTGCGAACCCGTTACCAGAACTATGACAAAATGCTCTCACGTGCCAGAGAAGCAGGGGCTCGTCCCTTCTTCCAAGGCGTCTCACAAGAGAATTAATTTCGAACTATCAACATCGTAAACAAACTCGAACATACATTGCCGATCAATACGGCAAATAGAAAAGGAATTTCACCATGAACATCGAAACTGATACCCCCACCCCCGTCGTTGCCAAGAAATCTTCCCGCGCCGAAATCATCGTCCAGTCCGTTCTGGGCTGTGCCGTCATCGCCGTGTTGAGCTTTTTCACCGCAGTGCAGATGGGTGCATTTGACCAGTCCGCCAAAATGGCTGAGTACGCTCAACCCCTCACTGGCAACGATGTCGTCAAAATGCTCACCGCCAATGAAACCACACTGCGTCAAAGCTATGCCAACTACGACAAGATGATGGCTCGCGCCAAAGCACGTGGCTCTGAAGCTTTCTTTAACGGTAGTGCCAGCACTGACGTCGAAAACTGATCCAATATCAATGACAAGCTTGATGGTAGCCCTGTTGTTGCCAAGCACGCTTGTCATGGATCGAGCAACGATGCGTCTGACCTAAGACGTGTCCCCCAATATTACTGTCCACAACTTCGCACGAGTTGAAAGACAATTTGTTTCAGACCAGATCATGCAGGTTATGGCAAAGGTGTTTACAAAGCATAACCCGCGACGCTCGCCTGTCAGCGATTCCCCGATTGCCCCGCCCCAACAACAGCAGTCGGGAACCCATGGGTTGCCCAGGTCCGTCGCAATATTCAAAAAGCCAAAAATGCTCTGCGTCATGGCATGCCCAATCTGAGTCTTCCTCGTGCAGGTTCACAGTTCCGCGGACTGCAACCTGGCGTAACAATAAAATGCCCTGTGAGAAAAAACTCGCAGGGCATTTTTTATTTCGATATTTTTGAAAAGCCAGGATTCAGTTTTACCGCCAAGACGCCAAGATAAACAAGACAGAGATTTTGATTTGCTTTCAATTGTATTTTATGACTGGGTTTGAACTCTGCGTCCTTGGCGTCTTGGCGGTAAAAGATGAATTGAGTTTTCAAATGTCTCTCTCAATTGCTCTTGAGAAAAACTTTTAATGCCTACCATCAGGACGATTCATTTGCCAACAATCTGATCGCCCTTATTTCCACTTCCAACGGTCGCCCTTATTACCGCCATAATTGGTGTCCGCGCGGTAGGTGTCGATTTCCTCTTCGGTCAGAGCACTGACGCGGCCGTCACTGAATGCGATATTGGCTCCACGGAAATGAGCAGCATCAAAACGTGCAGCCAGCCCGGTGTTGTCATAGTTGCCCACGACACATCGACCGGAGTTGGTGTACAGTCGCGGCCAAACTTCCGTGATCATCATCACATGCGATGGGATGTCTTCGAGACGATAAGGCTCGGTGACGAGCGTTGTCATCCCGTTACCGAGAATCGGTTGGCCATTGGACGTGTTATAGCGAGGCCAGGGCGCTTTGTAACCGTTGCCGAAATACGTCCAACGTGAATCGTTAATGGCATAACTGCGATAAGCCCGGCTGGTGGGCAGGCGTTGGATATTGTCATCCGGGCAGCGAAACGTTTTGAATCCGGATTCCTGATCAGTCATGTTCAATGGATTGCCACCGACATAGCTTGCCAACTGGCCACTCCAATCCAGCGATCCGCCGGGGATATGGCTGGCGTAAATCAACTGATGTGGCGGGCGATTGTGGTTGTCCACGGCATAGTTAATCATGGCCAACATCGACTGACGGAGATTCGAAGCACACGCGATATTTCGTGCCGCTGAACGAGCCTGCCCCAATGCCGGCAAGAGAATCGCAATAAGCAAACTGATGATGGAAATGACCACCAACAGCTCAATAAGCGTAAATGCCGATTTGCGACCAACTGTCATTTTTTGTTTTAAGTCCATGGCTTAACCTTGTCTTATGTAATAAACCATATATCTGCTCATGAGCAAGTTCTATTGAATTCTAGGCATGCATGCAATTGATTGCAATTTCGTTTGCAATTTTATTTTTACCTGCCTATCATTTCCTGTGGCCTGAATCATCGCAGGTCGGTAACATCCAACCATGACCGATTCGAAAGCGGATATGAATACGCAACTCACCAGCCCAGTCACCATCGACGACATCGCCCGTCGAGCCAAGGTCCATCCCTCCACGGTTTCAAGAACCATGGCAGCGGACCCCGAAAAACTCACGCCCCGGCGTCGCAAGATTCTGGAGATGGCTCAGGAGATGGGTTATACCCCCAACGCCAATGCTGCTGCATTGCGACGTGGCGCGTCGGACACCATCGGCCTGCTGGTGGTCTCCACGTTTTTGGATTCGACCACGCTTAGCCAACTCTCAGTCGCCAGTTTTGCAATGCGTGCTGCTGCCGAATCGGGATTACGTTTAATCACTGATTTTCACAACTGGTCCTCAGACTGGTCGGATCAAAGCAGTAAACCCGTGCCACAGATTGTCCGCGAACGGCGGGTCGGCGGGATCATTGCCACCGGCACATGGTGCTTGCCACAGTTTGAACAAATCCTCTCTTGGAAAATCCCAGCAGTCGTGTTAGGCCAACTTGAAAATGTCCCCGATGAACTTTGCAGTGTCGGGTTGAACCTCAAGTCCGGCATGTCCGAAGCGGTCCAATACCTCGCCGCACTTGGACATCGCAAAATCGCGCTGGTCATCGGTGGCCCAAAGCACGTCGCCCATATCCATCAACAACAAGCCTTCGAGCAAACCGCTGTGGAGTTTGGTTTGCCCACCGGTGATCAATGGATCGTGCGTGCGGACATCGACTATCCCAAGACCGCCCGCCCGCTGGCTGAAGGTTGTCGCATCACCACTGAACTGCTTAAGCGTCCAACCGACACACGCCCCACCGCCATCATCTACGGCAATGATGCCATGGCAGTCGGCGGACTTCAGGCGGCGGGGCAGATGAATGTCAGCGTCCCCGGTGAACTATCCATCATCGGTACATCCGATTCATTTATGGCTTCAGGCAGTGAACCGCAACTCACAAGTATCCGCGAAGATCATCACCAATTGATGGCCACCGCGTTGAGACTTGTCGATCTGCAAATTCGAAACATGAGCATCCCCCAGCGACATGTGTTAGTGGATGGCCCGTTGGTCAAACGTGAATCTTGCGCCCCGCCGATGGTGTCCAAATGAATCGAACTCAGTGATAAAAACACAAGCCGCCAGTTGAGTGATAAAAGGAAACGAATCCGACGGGTCTTCAGCCAATAAAACGATACGTCACCTACCCGTCAGATTCACTGCGTTCATCTGGCGGCTTGAAAAAAGTAACTCTAAACATGCAGGTAAGTACGCCTGCGACAATTGAAATTTTGTTCTTCAGACTGTGAATAGACAGTTGCCTTGTTCTGATCTTTGTGAAAGGATTTGTTATGTCGTGCGCTAAAATATTGAACTGTTGTCTGTTGAGTCTGCTGGTGATTGCATGCAGTCAAGCTCAAACACTACCCGCCACGGGGCAAGCAATCATCGACTGGCAAATTGGCCAACCGACTTCCCCGATGGTCATTCAACACTCCGGTAAGGTCACCGACCTGGGTATCCAAGGCACGGTCAATGACAACCCAAATGAAACCGCATTTATCACCACGCCCGTGGGACTCCTTGATGCGCATCGTCGGTATCAACTGTCCGTCACCTATCGCGTGCTTGAAAGTCCGGCTGATTCGGATCATGCCAGCGCCCGCGGATTCTTTGCGATGCGAACCAGCACGCCCAATACCACGTGGGTGCCTTCGACATGGATTCGTGAAGCTGTTGGCGATGAGCATACGCGGACCATTAACTATTTGCTGCCCGAAGGTGTCAGCGGTTACACGTTGAATATTGGTGTCGAACAGGCAGGAAAATTGTTAGTCACTGCGGTGAAGTTTCTGGCTTTGCCCCGCTTTACCGATGATGTCAAACGCGACACCGCCAACCTGCCGACACCTGATTTTAAGGGGCGAAGCTTTGAACCCTTTGGTATCTGCCAACACCTGCCTTGGCCGTATTTCTACAAGACCGACGAGCAGATCAAACAGGCCATCGTCGAACTTAAACAACTCGGCGTCCAAACTGCGCGTACTGGTATTAACTGGTCAAACCTCCAACCCAAAAACAAAGACGAGTGGAGTGCGTTTATGACCAAACGCTACGACACGATGATCAATTCACTATCCGAAGCAGGGATTAAAAACCATATCATCCTGGGCACCTCACCTCAATGGAATTCGTCGAACCCCGAAGCCTCGGATTTCTGGCGGTACATGCCCAAAGACCTTGATGCACTGCGGGAATATGTTCGCTTTGTCACCAGGCGTTGGGGCAAGCAGATTGACAGTTATGAAATCACCAACGAGCCGGACCTTAAAGGTTTCTGGAAGTCCTCCATTGAGGATTACATGACATGGGCCAAGGTCGCCGTGGAAGTGATCCGCGAGGAAGACCCCACTGCGGTGATACTCAGTGGTTCGCTGACTGATGCAGGTTTATGGGGGCTCAAAGGTTCGGACAGCTTTGCATTACAGACGATGATCGACAATGGTTTTGGCAAGACGTTTGATGGTTTGGCCGTCCACACCTATACGCCTCAAATCGAATTAGCGGTCTATCAGATCAATCATTGGTACAGCCAACTTGTTGCAGCAGGACTGGGTCACATGCCCATCTGGATCACGGAGACCGGCCGCAGCACGTTCACCAGTGCAGAAGGTGTCACCACTACAGACGAAGATCAAGCTGAGAGTTTGCATCGAACCTACAGCACCTTGACCCAACACCCGGCAGTGGAAAAAATCTTCTGGTACAACTTCCGTGAAAAGGAGTTTGCCAAGAAAAAGAACAAACCGCGCGAAGGCGGTTTTGGACTCGTCTGCGAAGACTTTTCACATAAACCTGCGTATGACGTCTATCGTGATGCCAAGCGTCCATCAGCCAGAGAGGACAACCTGCAATTGCTGGCAGTGGATCGGAAGCGGTTGGTCAAGCCGTGAGGTGATCACTAAAAACTGAATATAAAAACAGGCTGCGGTGTTGTATCCGCAGCCTGTTTTGTTGTTATTTGCGAGTCGTTGCAGCGCTAAACCGCAAGCGGTTTGATTGCGGGGAATCAGCTTCCGCGAATCAACCTTGGGCGAAGACGGCACCGGCGGCGGCGACGGCTGTGCCGGGCTTGATGGATTGGCCCTGAGCGTTGAGCTCGGTTTCGATGGCGTGCATGGTGGCAAGGATGTCGCCTGCATCGACGTAACCCATGTTGGAGATGCGGAAAATCTTGCCCTTCCAACTGGCACCACGACCGTCTTGACCACCGGCGATATGGACGCTGTGGTTATCACGGGTGCCGTTGCGGATGGCGCTGTCGGAAACACCTTCAGGATAGAACGCGCCGGTCACTGAATCGCTGGGCGACTTGCTGATGAGTTCCAAACCCATGGCTGTGAATGCTGCGCGACTGGCCTTGGCTAAAGCAGCGCTGCGAGCCCAGACATTTTCCAGGCCTTCGTTTTCGATCATTTCCAACGCAACACGCTGGCCACGAATGAGGCTCACCGGCGGGGGGAAGGGCACGTCATTTTTCTGCCAACTCTTAAGCCACTTCCGCAGGTCAAGGTTGTAGTACCCGGTGGGTTTGACTTCATCAAGGCGAGCTTGAGCGCGTTTGCCAAGTCCGACAAAACCAAGACCAGGTGGGAGCATCAGAGCTTTTTGTGAACCGGTGACCAGGACATCAATGCCCCATTCGTCCATTTTCACGGGAAGTGTGCCGACCGAGGTGATGCCATCGACGATCAGCAGTGCATCGGTCTTGCTCACGACTGCTGCGATGGCTTGCACGTCCGCTGCGGTGGCGGTTGAGGTTTCACTGTTGACCAGAGTCACCACGCTTATGTCGGGATTGGCTTTGAGGACTTCTTCGACTTGAGCGGCGGTGACAGCTTCGCCCCAGGGGACGTTGAGCTTGATGTTCTCGGTGATGCCCAGAGTCGGTGCGTAGGTGTCGTAGATGTCTTGCCAACGTTCACCGAACTTACCACCTGCGATGGTGAGTGTTTTTGAACCGGGCTTGACGAGGTTGATTTGAGCAGCTTCAAAGGACGTGGTGCCAGAGCCTGCGATGGTCAGAACCGGCTCGGATGTCAGGAAGACGCGTTGGAGTCGCTCGGAGAGTTCAGCGAAGATCGCCTGGAACTGCTTGGTGCGGTGATGGATGATGGGCTGGGCCATTTCCAGAAGCACGTCAGCGGGGACATCAGTCGGGCCGGGGGTCAGTAAACGGGTTTTGGTGAGAACGGGCATGTGAGCCTCCATCAGGTTGACGGTCGCGGGAAGCGAACCTTGTAAATCTATCTGGTTATTTCGTCAAGTCGAGCAATCAATGCATCGACGGAATTGTGTACTTCAAACGCATTCATATGTTTGGCTTTGGCAAATTGGTGTTCGACAAAATGCTCAAACAAAGTGATCATGGGATCGTAAAAACCATCGACATTTAAAATGAGGATGGGCTTGTCATGAAACGACAGGTGTCGGTGGGTGATGACTTCGATGAGTTCTTCAAGTGTCCCAAACCCGCCGGGCAGGACGACGAAGACATCGGAGCGTTCGTCCATGATGTGCTTACGCTGTCGCATGGTGTCGGTGAAGATCAATTCGTCGCACTGCTGGTAAGTGATCTCCACATGATCCATGGACTTGGGGATGACCCCCAGGACTTTGCCCCCGGCAGCATGGGTTGCGCGTGCGACGGCACCCATCAGGCCGATGGTCCCTGCACCGTAGACGAGGGTATGCCCACGCTGGCCAAGTGCCTTGCCGACAGCTGTCGCCTGATCGAGGAACGCTTGTCCAGCACGCGTGCTTGAACCGCAGTAAACCGCAATATTGCTGGGCATGGGACATTCCTTTAAATCAAAGACAGACGGGCATTATAGCGTCTGAAAAAACTCAGTGTCGGTTGACACGATATTCAGAGCATTTGAATCGGGTCTAAAGGTTGGGTCGTGACGAATGCATCAAGGGATGCTGGAGATAAAATTGTCACTATTTCTACGAATTATCCGTGCTGCCGGTTGACCTTTGCCATGAAATTGGCGACTCTGTTAAGAGTTAACCTATTGTGTCAATGGGTATTAACCATCGGAGTTGTACGCGATGTTTGATGATGGGCAACAACTGGACCTCGAAGCTGCGCCTTCTCGTCTGCATCGCAGTCGACATCGCAAGGCTGCCATGCTGCTGCTCATCAGCGGCGGACTGCCGACGGTCGCAACCTTTCTGGGATTTCTGGGCCTGCTTTGGTGGCCGTTTGAAATCATTTCCAATTACCGTCCGCAATACGCATTGATCCTTGTGGGCGTGATGATCGCGATGCTTTTCACCAAGCGTTTTTTCTGGGCGCTGTTGCTGCTGTTACCCATTGCGATGAACCTGGCTTTGATTGTCCCGTTGTACATTCCCACGCAGTTGCAACTGCAAGTTCAGGAACGTCAACAAAAGGCAATGGATGAAGCGGCAAGACTTGCTTTAAATTCAGAACCTCATCCGCCACGAAATTTCGAATCCAACAATAGCATGGCTCAAATCATTCGCTATGACGAAAACGCCAAGGTGATGCGTGACGGCCTGATGTGGTATGTTTCTGACGAACCGATCATGATCATGAATCTGGACATGAATGTTGCTGCAAGAGGCAGTGAACATGTCATGAGTCTGATCAATGACGGGCAGGCCGATATCATTTTAGCGCAAAGTGTCACACAGGCCACACTCAAGCAATTAAGCATGTATGGCACGCCCTACCGCATTCACAACTCGCTTCCACAGGAAGACGGTTATGGGATCGCGCTGCTTTCGCGTGTGTCTCTGCCCCCCAAGATCCGCGTGATTGACTCGACCACCGTTGAACTGTCACACGAACAACCGGGTCCCCCTGCATTGAAGGTCACGATCCAATGGTTCGAGCGTCGGATTCAATTGCTCATGGTTCACCTGCCGGGCCCGTGGACTGCAAACAATGCCAAGGTCTACCGTGAACAATTCGAAAGTATTGTGACATGGGTCAACGAACAGGACGACCCGGTCGTCGTGATGGGTAATTTCAATGCAACGCCATGGTCTGCTCATTTCTCTGCGATGCTTCGAAAAACCGGACTGATCAATTCACAGATCGGCTTTGGTATCCAACCGACATGGCCAGCCAGTGGCGGATTCCCATTGGGTGAAATTCCTGTGGATCACTGCCTGCATAGCCAACAACTTGTCAGTGTCGAACGTGGCAGCGGCCCAACCAACGGTGCAGCCCATCGCCCCATGATCGTCAAGCTCAACTGGCGGACTGCCCAGGAAAAACCAACACCCGAAGAACAGGCCAAAGAGAAAGAAGCGATTGTTGAGAGCATGAAGCAAAAACGCTCTGATGAACTGTCTGATTCGCCAAAGAAAAAACCCGCTGTAAAAAAGAAGTCTGACGCCAAGAAGAAGTCCGAAAATACAAAGCAGGATCAAAAAAAGTCAGACAACAAAGCCAAGGCCACCACCACCAAGTAATGCATCTGTCCTGCTTCACCTTCCATGACATTATCGACTTGAACCACGCAACGCTATACTGGTTGGCATGAGTCCGCTACTACCCCCATCAAGTTCCGCACGTGTATCCCTGTCTCATCTGCGTAAGTGGGCCAAGGCCGGTGATCCGTTTGCGATGCTCACCTGCTATGACGCCACTACCGCCAGGCATCTTTGGCAGGCAGGGATCCAAACGATCCTTGTCGGTGATACCGCTGCACAGTTCATGCTCGGTTATCGCAACACGCAGGGTGTGAAGATACCCTTCATGTTGGAGATTACCGCAGCCGTGCGTCGCGGTGCGCCTGATGCCTTTATCATGGCGGACATGCCCTTTGGCAGTTACCACTGTGGTGATGATCTGGCGATGGCCAATGCCGTGAGTTTCATGCAGGATGCCGGGGCTGACTGCGTGAAGTTTGAGTTGGTTCGCGATCATGCCCCGTTAGTCAAAAGACTCAGTGATGCAGGTGTCCCCGTCGTAGCACACATCGGCTCACGCCCACAATCCAAGCTGGTGTCCGGCAGAAGTCGCACACTTTACAGTCGCAGTGACATTCAAACCGTCGTGGATGATGCGGTCGCGCTGGCAACTGCTGGGGCGATCATGATCCTCCTCGAAGCCGTCCCCGCGGAGGTATCCGAAGCAGTGGTCGAGGCGATGCAAAAAATCAAGCATGATGGGCACCCAGTTCTGGTCATTGGCTGTGGTGCCGGGCCTGCCTGTCACGGTCACGTGGTGGTCTTGCATGACATTCTCGGACTCACCGACTGGCATGCCCCCTTTGCACCGGTGCTCGGTCAAGTCGGTGATGCCATCGGCCAAGCGGTCACCCGCTATAAAGACCTCATTGAATCCGGTTCGTACCTGAAAAATGATCATCCCTACGAACTTGAGCCAGAACATTGACGTATCAATTATAGATGTATAATCGAAATGACTTCCCCATATGGAGAAGCTGCTTGTAATATGCCACGGCAAAATGGATTGCAGTTTATTACCCCCAAGATCACTGCAACCCACTGCCACCGCATCGTGTAGAGCAAGAGCATTCCGGGATAAAACAAATCCAAATACAGGAGTTAGACCATGGTAAAAGTAAGATGGTATGGACCGACGCTGGTCTTGTTGTTAACCGTATTGACCATCATGGTGATCGGCCCGAGTCTTTCGCGGCAAATCGTCCACGCAGGTAAAGCAGAAGAAATCAGACTCATCCAGCAATCACTGGAACAATCAGGCACCCTCGCGCAACTTAGCCAGGCCTTCCGAGATGTGGCAAGCACCGTCGAACCCTCGGTGGTCTCGATTCAAGTGCTTCAGAAAACCAATGGCAGACGTGGCAGCCTACCCAACGGCGCTCCCATGGGACCCGAAGAACTCTTTGAACGATGGTTCAATCCACACGGACGCACCCCACAGCAAAGACAACCCAATCAACAGCAAGATGAAGAAGAAATCGAAGGCTACGACCAATACAACCCCCTGCGTCCCTACGGTTCAGGCAGTGGTTGGGTCTTCAACGATCAAGGCTATATCATCACCAATAACCACGTCGTCACCAAGCAGGACGGCAAAACCCCCGCTGATGAAATCAAGGTCAAGTTCCACGACGGACGCGAACGCATTGCCACCATCGTCGGCACTGATCCCAAGTCCGACATCGCAGTGATCAAAGTCGATGGCCCGGTCATTCCTGCCAAACTCGCGGACCATGAATCCATCGCACAGGGTGATATCGTCTTCGCATTCGGATCACCCTTTGGTATCGAATTTTCAATGAGTCAAGGCATCGTCTCAGCAACCAATCGTCGTAATCTGCAGATCATTGGTGGAGACGGGTTTGAAGACTTTATCCAAACCGATGCAGCGATCAACCCCGGTAACTCCGGTGGCCCGTTGACCAATATCTACGGCCATGTCATTGGTATGAATACTGCCATCGCGTCACGCACTGGGGCTTCCAACGGCATCGGCTTTGCCATCCCCATCACCATGGTTAAGTCCATCGCCGACCAGATCGTCGAAACCGGACATGTCGAACGTGGCTTCCTGGGAATCGGGATTCAAGACCTCGACGCCAAACTTGCCAAGACCTATGGCCTGGAAGGTAAAGGTGTCCTGATCACCAAACCTATCGAAGGTTCACCGGCTGAAAAAGCAGGACTCCAAGCCAACGACATCATCGTCGAAGTGCAGGGACGTGAAGTGAAATCAGCGGACGGTCTTAAAAACTTCGTCGCTTCCCACAAACCCGGCAAGACACTCAAAGTCAAAGTCTTCCGCGGTGGCGAGTACATGGACTTTGATGTCACCATCGCCAAACGACCCGACAACACCTCGATCGCGAGCATGGATGAAAATATGAATTCCATGCAGTCCAAGCCAGCTGAAGAACCGCTTGATGCAGGTATCGAAGCGATGAAAAAAATCGGTATCGAACAGGCATCAACCTTCACCAAAGAAATGGCTTCCAAGGGTGATATCGACTACATCCCCGGTGTCGTTATTGAAGGTGTGCGACCTGGCTCTGAAGCTCAACGTCAGGGACTGCGATCAGGTTCGATTATCACACATATCATGAGTGCAGAAAACTCCGCAAAGGACCTGCCGGTAACTGGCCTGAAAATGCTCTCGGAAGAAATTGCCAAGCACAATCTCAGCAACGGTATCCGCGTACGAATCAGCATCCCAAGCCGCATGGGCATGATCGAACGCATTGTCCTACTGGAACTGCCTGACGTGGATTGAGCCACGAGCATGAACAATTAAATCTCCATTCACACGGGACGTCTGCACGGCGTCCCGTGTTTTTATAACAGGGATAAGTAAATAGTGGATAGCGTCTGGCACAAAGTCATAGAACCTTTGCGATGTTCAAACAAAGCCGAAACGGTATCCGACTCTTGAGGCGTCAAACAATTGTCTTGCCCTACTCCCAGGGTAAAAGCATGTAGACGCTTGTGCCTTGGCGAGCCATCGGGTGTTGCGACGAAATCCGTAGCTGAAGAAAGTTTGGGTATCAAACATGTTGTTTGTGTCCTGAATTTGAGCTTCACTCAATCCCGGCCCGACACGAGCCGGCTCGCTAAGGCAAAAAAAACGTACATGCGTTTGCCATGGCCCTGCTCCTACTCCCTACTCACTAAACCACACTCCCTGTTATACTGTCACCCATGGTTGCAAACACGCCGCTATTGCAAGTTCACGACCTTAAGACTTGGTTTCCCATTCGTCAGGGATTGCTGCGCAAAACCGTCGGCCATGTCCGTGCGGTGGATGGTGTATCCTTGCAGGTCATGCCCGGCCAGACACTCGGTTTAGTCGGTGAATCAGGCTGTGGCAAAACCACCGTCGGACGCACCATTCTTCGACTCATCGAAGCAACGGGTGGTCAGGTCAACTTCGACGGCCAGGATGTATTTAACCTTGACCGCAGTGAAATGCAGGCCATCCGCAGACAGATGCAGATCGTCTTCCAGGACCCGGCAGGTTCGCTGAACCCACGCATGCGGATTGGGCGAATCCTTGCGGAACCCATCGCCGTACACAAGTTGGCAAAAGGCTCGGAACTTCAAGACCGCGTTGCACATTTACTCACACGAGTCGGCTTGAGTCCCGACTATGCAAGGCGATATCCCCACGAATTCTCCGGCGGGCAACGTCAACGTGTTGGTATTGCCAGAGCTTTGTCATTGGAGCCCAAGTTCATTGTCTGTGATGAACCTGTCAGCGCACTGGACGTGTCGATCCAATCGCAGATTTTGAATCTGCTTGATGACCTGCAGGACGAGCTTGGGTTGAGCTATCTTTTCATCGCTCATAATCTGGCAGTGGTCGAACATTTCTGTGATCGCATTGCAGTGATGTATCTGGGGAAAATCGTTGAAGTCGCAGACCGCGATGACCTCTATGCACATCCCAAGCATCCTTACACCCGGGCACTGCTCAGTGCGGTGCCAATGCCCAAGCCTCCCTCAGCAGAGAATCCGCGAAAGCGTGAAGTGCTCATCGGTGAATTGCCTTCACCGAGTAATCCGCCAAGTGGATGCGCGTTTCACCCACGGTGCAGCCTCTGCCGTGAAAAGGCTTCGGAAGCCGGCAGTGGCGATACGGTCAGTCTGACCATCGCTGGCCAATCCACCAAGGTGATGCGCAAATGCGTCGAGTCGGCACCGACACTTGAGGATATGCAGACACCCGGACAAGGCAATCATCAAGCAGCATGTTGGTATGCATAGGTATTATCATGCCTGCCAACCGTTGAACATCTTGACACCAAACCACAACGCCGGTCACTCACTCATTCTCCGTCTATGAGTACACGCAGATAGAGATTGGACTGGTGTTCAGGTGACAAGTCGCGGGACTTTCGAAATTGTCCTGGTGACTTGCCAGCCCATCGTTTAAACGCACTGCTAAATGACGCGTCAGATGAATAGCCCAACTGCATGGCAATGCGTTTGATCCCAATGGACTCATCTCGCAATAACGAGCATGCCCAATGCATACGGATTTCGTGAAGATAAGCCATAGGCGTCTGATCCATGCATTGCTGAAAACGAGCAGCAAAGGCAGAACGCGACATGCCGACTTCTTCGGCCAATGATGAGACCGTCCAGTTGAGTCCGGGCTGTTTGTGAAGTGATTTGAGTGCTTGGAAAATTTCCGGATCCTGCATGACCTGATTGTACTCTGGTGAATGTTCACCGCGTTGTTGCAACTCATAGTGTCGCATGACTTTCACCAATAGCGCTCGCGTCATGTAATCCGATGCACTTTTCCAACCCGCTCGCTTGGAAACAATTTCGTCATTAATTTGATGGATCACTTCCACAGCCTCACTGGGTAAGCGACCTTTATCCCCATGCACATGAATGTAGCGTGGCAGAATTTTGAGTAACCGCAACGCTTCACCTTGTTTGAAGACAAAAAAACCGATCATCATCCGTGTCGCTTTGCCCCCGCCCCCCAAAGTCAAACCAAGCTGACTTTCGACAAGTTCTTCGGTGAGAATATCAAGGAGCTGAATTGTCGAACTCTGAGGATTGTCTTTGAGCGTGTTTTCACAGTCATTGCGAAACAAAAAGATATCGCCAGCTTTCAAGCGCACTGGCTCGCTCTGGGTTTGATCCTGAAAATAGCACTGCCCGCGAAGCATGGCAAAAAATGTGAACGTAATCGCCCCACCGACATTACTCGGTGGTGCGTGGATTCCCCACGGAGCAGTGAATGTTGAAAAACTCACCGACCTTACATTACATCGATAATTCGTAAGCAACTGTGAAGCAATATCGACATACCCTAAATTGTCTCCCAAGACTATTTCAACAGGGTCAACGTGATCTTCACACATTAAAGACCCCTCCCCTCAAAAGCTGGAACTATTTTATATCAACTAATTTATATAAATTAAGAATAGGATGCCTAACTAAAGTATAGCCTCCTTACCCTATTATCCAAATAAGCTTTTTCAAAAAAACGTATACGGTCTGCGGTTTCGAAGAAAACTGCGGAATCGCTACATATCGCAAAGCGTAATAGACACAGCCGTCAGGTATTCAAAACGATATGATTCAGGCATCGCTATAATGACTTGCAATCAACATGCTTCCTTGAACACGTCAAAATAATGGATCATTCCCATGCTCAAAGGTATCTCACCACTCCTGTCTCCTGAACTTCTTGCTGAGCTTTGTCGAATGGGACATGGCGATGAAGTAATCCTTGCCGACGCTCATTTCCCTGGTCATACTTTTAACGATAATGTGATTCGTGCTGATGGTTTACGGATTCCTGAACTGCTTCACGCCATCTTGCCGTTATTTGAATTAGACAGCTATGTCGACGCCCCATTGGCGATGATGGCAGCCGTCAAGGGCGATACGCTGGACCCATCAGTCGAGCAAAGCTACCGCGTTCCTGTCGACAAACATGCCCCAGGGACCGCAGCTATCGAGCGAATCGATCGGTTCGACTTTTACGACCGCGCCAAAGACGCCTACCTGGTCGTCATGACCGGCGAAACCGCCAAGTATGGCAACATCATTCTCAAAAAAGGTGTCACGCCAATCGACTAAGCATCGCTGGCCAACTTGACCTATAGACAATCATCTACAACACTAATCAGTACACCCAAACACTGGAGCTACTGATGTCTATCCATTCGCACTGTCTTCGCACTGTTTGCTACATGCTCCTGCTGAGTCTCCTGCCGGGCACGCTCAATGCTCAGGAATTGCAAAGCGGAGATCTTGCCTACCGTATGGATATGACTGCGTTGGCTAAACAGTCGCGCACCATGCCATCCAACGCCCAATGGGTCGAACAGGGACCTGACGGTCAAACCTGCTACCAAATCAATGTCACCCCGCAACAGAAGTCCGGCTCAAACGTCATGAGCATCCCCATTGATCTGTCACCCTACCGGGGCATGATCATGCAACTCTCATGCAAAGCCAAAGCCCAGAACGTCACCCAACCCAGGCAGTCATGGAACGGCATCAAATGCATGCTCAACTACAAGTCGCCAACCACCGGCGAACAGTGGCACAACCAAGGCAACGTCTTTGGCAGCTTCGATTGGAAAACAATTAACTGCCAATTCACCGTTGCAGATGATGCGACGAACGGCCAACTCCTCCTGGAAATGCAGGACTGTGCGGGCACCGCATGGATCAGTGATGTGACGATCACAGTCGTCCGCACCAAACCCATCCGACCGACACTTGCTGCCAATCCCGGCCCTGCATACAAGGGACACAACCTCCCAAGACTCCGAGGCTTTATGTCACCGCAGCAATTCCGCGAAGAGGATTTTGCAGACCTCGAAAAATGGAACGTCAACCTCATCCGATGGCAGATCACCCGACATTGGGGCAAAGCCAACACCGATACCAACCTTGATGATTACGACGCTTGGATTGATGATGAACTGGCAGACCTGCACAAAGCCGCTGATGCAGCAAAACGGCATGGCATCAAGCTCATGATCGACCTGCACTCACCACCAGGCGGACGTCTTGAAGATCGCAGCATTCGCATGTTTGTCGAAAAAAAATATCAGGATCACTTCATCAAAGTCTGGCAGAAAATCGCAACCCAATTCAAAGACCATCCCGCGATCTGGGCATATGACCTGATCAACGAACCCGTACAAAATCAACTCTCACCTGAAGGTGTTGGCAATTGGCTACAAACCCAAGTCCTCGCTGCCAATGCCATCCGCAAGATCGATCCGGAGACTGCCATCAGCATCGAAGTCGACGGTTGGGACGCGCCAGCCAACTTTGCTTGGTTAGCACCTGTCGACATCCCCAACGTCATCTATCAAGTCCATATGTACTGGCCAGGGCAGTTCACCCATCAAGGTGTCCACAACACATGGGGCGAAGACGGCGGCGACCCACGCGTCGAATATCCCGGCAAACTCAACGGCAAGCCCTTCGACAAAGCAGCACTCCGAAAACAACTCCAACCCGTCCGCGATTTCCAACGCCAATGCAATGCCCACATCATCGTCGGTGAATTCAGTGCCATCCGATGGGCACCCGGCGCAGCAACCTATCTCGCAGACTGCATCGACATCTTTGAGGAATACGGTTGGGATTGGACCTATCACGCCTTTAGAGAGTGGCCCGGCTGGAGTGTCGAACACGCCAACCTGCCTGCGGATCGCAAACACCATGTCAAATCAACGACACTCACCGACCGCGCCAAAGTCCTGCAAAAATGGTTTGATCAAAACAAACGCGTCTCACAATGAACCCTGTGGCGAATCGTTTGTGAAATAACTTCCTATCACGCCGATCAATCTGTCAACGATTTGTACACATCCAATTCAAGTGATTACCACATCGTTTAAAAACAAACCGCTTCGGTTTAGCGCGCTAAGTATCTATTGGACACCGATGGACTTCGAGTCTCGCTGGTAACGCTAAACCGCAAGCGGTTTGATGTCCCAACTCCCTACTCCCTACTCCCTACTCCCTACTCCCTACTCCCTACCCCCCAAGATCATTGACTTAATCCTCTTGGAAGCTATAATTATGTATCAGTTAATTTATTTTAACCTATAGTTAATTAATGTTTAAGCCAGTCCAATCCCTTCAACGCGGTCTTTTACTCATCGAAGCCATCTCGGCTCGGCGGGAAGGTGTCAATCTCAAGGAGTTGGCACAGGTCATCGATTGCTCCAGTGCTGCGACGTATCACCTGGTTCAAACTTTGGCCGACAGTGGTTTTGTGCAACGACTCGAAAGCCCTGCCCGTTACGTGATTGGTGACAAACTTATCCACTTACTCACAAATGAAAATCAGGATCGCTACTACAGCATCGTGCATGAAGAGATGTTCAAACTCCAAAAGCAACTGCTCGGTTCTGGCCTGTTTTATTCGGAATATGTCGGCAACCAGATCGCAGTCAAAACGATCATTGATGCCAAAAACCCAAAACAACTTCAGCGACAAGCCAACTACATTCTCCCCCCCTATCTCTCCGCCGGCTCAGCTGTTCATATGGCCTACTGGACTGATGAAATACGCGATCAGTACATGCAGACTTATCCCTATCAAAGCTATGGCCAACTGGTCTGGGGGGACTGGGAGAATTATGAAAAGCTCATGGCCAAGACACGCAAAGACGGCTGTGTCCTGATCCCGGAGCATGACCCGCTCAAACTCAGACTCGGCCTGCCCATCATCGGCGGCGGCGGCACCCTCATGGCTGCACTTACTGTCCAATGGAATCAAACTCAGCGCAAAGGAATGCGCGAGAAAATCAAAACGCTTAAATCGATCGCATGCTCGGCCGGACAAAGGATTACCGACCGATTGCAGGGAGCGTAAACATGTCCGCTTTTATTACCGAACCTCAACGTCAAATCCCAATCGATTCAAACTTCGATGTCGCTGTCATCGGCGGCGGGATCGCTGGTGTCGCTGCGGCACTGGCGGCTGCACGTCAAGGTGTCAACGTCGTCCTGATTGAAAAACAATTTGGACTTGGGGGCTTAGCCACTCTTGGCAATGTCATCATGTACCTGCCCATTTGTGATGGCAACGGCAAGCAAGTCATGGGAGGTATCTGCGAAGAACTGCTGCACCTTTCCGTCGCAGAAATCAAAGAACCCCTACCCAAAGCACGTTTCACGCCGACACCTGATTGCTGGTTAACAGACAAAGAAAACGAAGAACTCACCGCAGTACGGTCTCGTAAGCGTTTCATGACATCGTTTAATCCCTATGCCTTCCAACTTGCCATGGAAGAAGTCATCACCGACGCAGGCATCACCATCATGTATGACACGGTGGTCTGCCAAACCATTCGCCAAGGCGACACGCTCACGCATCTGATCGTCGAAAATAAAAGTGGTCGTCTGGCTATCGAAGCCAAGCAGTTTATCGACTGTAGTGGTGATGCGGATGTCTGTGCATTTTCCAACTGCAAAACGGAGAATAGCCCCAATAATGTCCTGGCAGGTTGGCATTACGAAATCTACAACGGCGAATTGCGTAATGTCCCATGGTCCAACACCTACGACAAGGAACACTTCCAGGGCAACAAAGCAGTCGGCCCATTTTTCAATGGCATTGACCATCGCGATGTCACAAAACAGACCCTCGAATCACGCAAGATCATCCGTGAAAAATTCGAAGAAAAACGCCAAAAAAACCCCGAGGACAGCATCTACCCGTTTGGCTTGACCTCTATTCCCGACTTCCGCGTGACACGGCGATTGCTCAACAATTTTTCACTGGGCGAACACCACATGCACACATGGCTTGAGGATTGCGTCGGACTCACCGGAGACTGGCGCAGGCGCGGGCCGGTGTATCCCATCCCACTTCGCAGCCTGCAATCCGAAGAAGTCGGCAATCTTTTTGTGGCAGGCCGATGTATCAGTGCGGATCACAGCGTCGTGGATGTGACGCGCGCCATCCCCACCTGCGCAGTCAGTGGCGAAGCCTGCGGCGTTGCTGCTGCATTGCTGGTCAAAGACAAAATTGTGGATCACACCGTACCCCTTGAAAAGCTCAAGAAAATACTCATCGACACCGGCGGTTTGCTGGATCGCCGACTTCTGGAAAATGGCTCGACAGTCACAAGCTAATCGTCACTCACAAACCCACACGAGGTAACCGCTGGCGAAAGACAGTTGGCGTACAACCGACGACTTGTTTAAATCGTTTGGAAAAATAAAACTCATCACAGAAACCAAGACTCAGTGCAATCTGTTTGTCACTAAGCATCCCGTCCTGCATCATCTCACAGGCGCGATCGACAATGCGATTGTTACGAAACCTGGCAGGCGCGATCCCCATCCGTTTGGTGAAGCGTTTACGGAACTGTTCGTAAGGCAGATTGAGTTGGTTAGCAACTTCCCAGGGATGTCGCTTATTGGCAAGATCTGTTTCCAAAAGTGTACAAGCGCGATCCAACCACTGGCCATCCGCAAGATCCGTCGCATCACCATGCTCAAACGTGGTGGTAAATATCTCGGCAAGCACTTCCTGCAATCGACAGACTTCCAACAAGGCTGGCGCATGACCAACTTGATTGGGCGCACCAAGAATCGACTCAAACCGCTTGGCCCAATAGTCCAAAGGCTGCAAATGTATCACCGGGCGCGATCGGTCAAAGATGTTGCGTTGATCCCATAGCTCAAAAACCGGGCCATTGAATACCATGTTGATTTCACTCCATGTCTCATCAACACCGGGCCCATAGCGATGTGCAAGGTCGGGGAAAATCAGCAGTAAATCCCCTGGTCCAACCGAGCAATCCATTCCCAATTCGTCGGAATAACGCCCTGACCCATTAAGCATGAGCACCACTGCATAATGCCCCAAAACACGCATCTTATCATGCCCCGTCCCGCGGGAATCGGGCAGGTATCCGGCTAAAGAAATACTGCCAATCTCCGTATTTTGATTATGTCTGGCGCGAAAGAACGATTTATTCGGTGGCTTTGGCACAGCTGACCTTTCAATTCCAAAAGATACAAGCCATTGTCCACTTCACCCATGTTCAAATCAAGTTTAACAAGCAACAATCTCACAACCTCATAACTGCTCATACTCAAACCACAAGGAACCCGCAATGAAAGTCACCTTCGGACAAACACAAGTAGAGCTTGGTTCACCACAATTGGGAACGAATCTGCGCGACTGCAATGCACTGCTTAGAGACGGGCAGGCAATGCGCGATCGCATGGCAGAAGACGGCTACCTGCTGATCAGGCAACTCCACGATCCCAAAGTCGTACTCAAAGCACGACAAACGATCATTCAACACATGCACGAGCAAACCCAATGCGTCGATACAACTCAGCCCATGACCGATGCAATCATCAATGGTGATACCAAGCCGCCGCAAATGATGGGGCTCAAAGACATCACGCATCATCCGGATGTTCGCGCGGTACTGGATGGCAAATGCGTCCATGATTTTTTTGACCGGTATTTTGACGAACCCTCACTGACCTTTGACTACAAGTGGCTGCGCGCGGTCGGACACAACGCTGGCACAGCAGCACACTATGACTTTGTCTACATGGGACGCGGGTCAGAACGATTGCACACCATCTGGACGCCCTTTGGGAAACTGACTCCCGAGCAAGGGACGCTGGCCATGTTAGTCGGATCACATAACCTGCCTGCATTTGAAAAACTTCGTCAAACCTATGGCAAGAGTGATGTGGATCGTGATAAAACCGCGGGACACTTCACCACGGACCTGCTGAAAATTTCCGAGACCTATGGCGGGCAATGGCAAACCACAACGTTTGAACCCGGTGATGTCATCCTCTTTGGAATGCATGCCATGCACGCATCCACCACCAATACCACCAACCGCTGGCGCATCAGTTGCGACACACGATTCCAACCTGCTGCTGATCCCGTCGATGAACGATGGATCGGCGACAAACCCATCGGACACAGCCCTATGTCCGACACTCCAAAACCATGGCAAGTCGAAAAACTTGCTCCAACTCAAAGGTAACCCCAAATGATGACGCCCCGAGAACGTTGGCACGCCCTGTTCAACAAGCAGACGCCTGACCGCATCCCCACGGATTATCAGTCCACCGGTGAAGTAACCCAGCGATTAGTCACTGACCTGTGCTGCAAAGACGAAAACGAAGTCTGGCGACAACTTCACATTGATAAACGCAAAGGTGCCAACGCCAATCGGATCAACGACCTGCCACAAGACACAGATATCTGGGGTGTGACCTATCGAACCGTGGACTACGGGACAGGCTCATACCGCGAAGCATCAACACATCCCCTGGCGCACATGACCACCGTCGCAGAGATCGAAGCCTACGATTGGCCCAGTGCTGACGACTTTGATTTTTCCAAAGTCCGCAGTGCTCTTGAATCGTACAACAGTGAATATCCGACATGTGTCGGTGGTTTTGAGCCGTTTTTGATCTATGCAAATTTACGTGGCTTGGAATTGGGATTTGAAGACCTGCTGCTTGAGCCTGAAATAGCGGATGCGATTCTCACACATCTTTTTGAGTTTCACTTTGAGTACAACCTCAGACTCTATGAAGCAGGCAAAGGACTCGTCGATGTGACCTACATTGCTGAAGACCTTGGCTCACAGACCGGGCCACTCATGGGACTGGAAACCTATCGGCGGTTCCTGCTGCCCAATCAAATCAAGATGGCAAACCTTGCTCGCAGTTATGGCATCCACATCATGTATCACACCGATGGTGCAGCGAGAATTTTCCTGCCGGACCTGATTGACAAAGTGGGCATTGAACTGCTTAATCCTATCCAATGGAAATGCCCGGGCATGGAACGCGAAGGTCTCGTGCGTGACTTTGGCAAAGACATCATCTTCCATGGGTCAATCGACAATCAAGACACTCTCCCCTTCGGCACAGTGCAGGAGGTGATTGATGAAGTCAAAGAGTCCATCGACATCTATTCAAGCACGCGATGGATATGCTCACCCTGTCACAACATCCAGCCGGTGAGTCCGACGGAGAATATTGTCGCCATGTATGAGACGATTCATGAATATGGATTGTTGTGAAATACGTGATAAAACTTATTGTCTTTGCAACTTGGTAATCCGGCCACCGACGATCCATTCGACAATATAAATATCACCATTGGGCGCAAAGCAACCGCCATGTGGACTGTTAAATGCGCCAGCATGGACGTGTTGTGTCCCTGCAAGATTGGGCCAACCTTCGGGGGTTTTGTGATTGTATTCTGGTGCTATGCCTGCCCATTGAGCGACACCGATTTCACCTAATAATTCCAGTGAATTGACATCAAGTACTTTTGCGCCGGTACTCAGTTCAGGAACCAGTACCCAGTTATGCAGGAAGTCAAAACAGCACGGACTATGCGTAATGCTGGATTGACGGAGCAGGTTGGCATTGTCGTCATAGATGACAATCCGCTTGTTGCCTCGATCGGTAATGAATAGTTCGACCTTGCCTTGATCTGCTATTCGGAAGTTGATCCCATGCGGGCAGGCAAACCGCCCAGCACCTTCGGCACCATCGTAGGATTGCATCTGCTGGCCCATGCTGTCAAAACGGTGAATCAGTGATGCGCCGTAACCATCTGCAACCCATATTTCGCCGGTCACCGGATGTTGCGCCGCCCATGTCGGGACATAGCGTTTGGCATCATCACCGTGATACAGTGCATGCTCAGGTTTGGGAAGCTTCTGGACAGTTTGCCCATCCATGGTCACCTTTGCCACTTCCGCGGACTCCTGGTCGCAAAGCCACAAATACTCCGTGCCGTTTTCGAGGATCTTTGTCAGACCATGTGCACCAAGCCAACGGTCACCGCCGACCGCGGAGATCAGCTTGCCATCGGGATCATATGTGAGCAGTCCATCAACAGTTTGCGCGAACACCACCACCGCACCATCGCCACGCACACACACGCCATGCGTACGGCCGTTTGCTTTGCCTTGCGGCGTGTCGGGAAGGGTTGCCCAATGTTCGTGCCAGTGATAGGAATCAGCAACAAATGCGGGAGTGTCGCTCATGGTCTACTTTCAAAATATGTCTTGGAATATGAGGTCAATTAAGTATTACTGTAGGCGCTTACCCCAGACTTGACCAGCACGTTTGCAGTAATATTGATAATTAACCAAAGGCACATCCGGCGGGACGCGATGATCGCAAAATGGGATGTAGCCACCGGATTCAACCAAGGGCGTCAGGCGCAATATTTCCGCATCAATCGCATCAGGTGTCTGGGCGAGAATATGTTTATCAAAGCCTCCCATCATCAACATTTCTTTACCAAATCGCTCGCGAAGATCAACGGGGTCCGCCCAGTTTCCAATCTCAATAGGGAACATGCAATTGACACCCGCATCGAGCCAATGCGGCACCAATGCATCAATTTTCCCGTCACAGTCCACGCTGATCACATCACATCCATACTTGTAGCAGATATCAGTGATCCGTCGGTAATGTGGCACAAGGTATTGCTTAAAATGATCCGGGCCAAGTAACGGGCCGGAGTTGTAACACATATCTTCCCACATGGTGCACCAGTCAGGTCGCATGCCGGATTCAAAGATTTTCGTCAGCACGGCCACCGTCACATCCGCCAGCGTGGTCACCATTTCCTCAAGCCACGCCGAATCGTCATAGGGCACCAGGGCAATATTCTCCATCCCCATCCAATCCCGCAGCCAGCCAAAGAGACTGCCCGCATTGACCGTCAAGACATAATCGCGATCGGGATGGGTATGCATAGCAACACGCGCAGCAAAGTCCGCAGGCAAACGTGCCGGATCATCAGGATCAAGCTTAGGCAGATAGTGCTCAGTCCAACTCTGCCGGTCCACTAATGTATGTCCAACATGTGGCGGGATTGAAACATGATGCTTGTGGCGTCGAACCAAAGCGCCATCACCTTGCCGTACGATTTCTTCATCGCCAAGGTCTTGAAGCACTTCATGTTCAAACGCAGGAAGCAGTCCGACATTGCTACCAATATCCTTGACGGATGTATTATCTCCACCACCAAGACTCGCATCGAGTTCAAAAAGTTCATGGATATTTCGACGTGTCCATTTACGATCCAATCCCTGATCGTACCAAATCGGAATCGTCTCATCCCAGAAATTAAAATCGTAAAGCGGATAGCGATCCGGCGTACGATAATGCATGGTATTCAGGAATCGCTGGCGATGAGTCAAAGTCGTGGACGTTGTCATATTGAACCTTTAATACTTGTAAGTAGATGGTATTTTGCCATCAAATTCAGGACCGCATGGCCCTCCGGCTTGACTGGCTTCATAGGTCAGTTCACTGCCATCAAAGCCGAGTATGGGAAAATAAAACTTACTGACACATTTGCTTGTAACAGGCATGTAGTGACATATGAAGGATCGACGCCAAAGTGTCTTGGAACGATTCATCCCTGAGCCATGAATAATCTGGCCATTAAAAAACAGCGTATCACCCGGCTGCATCACCGTCGGGATTGCTTTCATTCCTTTGGGCACATCCACCATGTGTGTTGTAAAACTTTTTGACTCATCCGCCAACGTCGGACACTTTAATTCCATCCTGTGTGAACCGGGCACCACATACAATCCGCCATTCTCAGGCATGACCGGATCAATCGCTGTCCACGCGGCATAACAGGTATTGGGTTCAACTTGCAGATACAAATTGTCCTGATGCAACGCCTGACCTTTGGAACCGCAGGGCTTGTAGTAATACATACTCTGACAGGCGACGGTCTCCTGGCCGACTATCTGCTTGAGCACATCACCCACACGTGGATCAAGCATCAACTCTTTGGCCAGATCAATGTAGCGATGCGGATGAATGTATCGCGGGTAACGCTTAAGGACGCTACCCAGGTTTTCGAGCGGTGTCGTTTCCGTATCCGTTTGATTTACATCCACCAGTGGCTTCCAGCCGGGTACTTCTTCGCCCTTGTCGGCAATGACCTGCATCGTCTGCTTGAGTGATTCAATTTGTTGAGCGTCAAACATCGAAGGAATGATTAGATAGCCATCCGTCTCCCACTGGTTGAGTTGCTCGTTTGTGAGGGGCATTTGTGTCAATGTCTGCTGTGTCATGGCGGAATCTCCAGGTGGTTTACATGAGGTGTTGTTACTTTAGCCATCTCATAAACAAAACCAATAGACAAGCAGACCAAATTAATGGACAATCATGCCATGACACCTGATACAAGCCAACTGACATCCGAACTGGCGCAATTGTTACAAGTCCACTCAATGGGACACTTTTCCCAGCAGCCAGACCACCGGGCGGCACGTAAAGTCGCATCTGACTATCTGTTGATCTGGGTACTGGGCGGCAAAGGTTTTGGGAAAAATAAAACACAACGCGCAGATGTCTCCGCAGGACAAATTTTGACCTTTACCCCCAATTCATCACATGCATACGGCTCAGACCTGGAGCATCCATGGGATATCATGTGGGTGCATTTTGGTGGAAAGATCGCCAGACAATACATGGCTGCAATCCAACAATTCGGTAAACCTGCTGCGTTTCTGGGATTCGACCAACAGCTTCAAGCACAATTTGAAGACCTCATGGCAGCATCCATGGGTCTGGCGCAAATTCATCAGGACATCCCGGAAAACCAGGATATTCTTACCGGGCAAATGCTTGGCGCACTACTGGGACGTATCATTCATTTACTGGAATCGACAAACCGCCAAAGACATCTGGAACACAACGAGCAACTCAATATCACAGAACTGCGCAAGCACATCCATCGCAATCTCACTACACCTATCACACTCGATGAGTTGGCGGATTTCTGTCACCTGTCCGTCACGCATTTCTCAAGACTTTTCCGCCAACACTTCGGCACCAGTCCCATGCACTATATCATTCAACAACGCATGACCCGCGCAGCTACACTGCTGACACAAACCACATCTGCTATCAAACTCGTTGGGGAAACAGTGGGATATGAAGACGCATACTACTTCTCAAGGTTATTCAAACGCACCATTGGCATGACGCCTCGCGACTATCGCCAAGCCTATACGCATCACTGATTCACCAGTAAGGACTCAGAGCATCAACTCATCGAGATAGTGATCCTCAAAAGCGGGCTCGATGTTCAACTCCAATACATCAATTTTTTCAGCTTCAGCAGACATCACCGCCATCAAATCTCGATCCATCATGCCAATGTATGCACCGGCTAATGAAGTGTTACCCACCAGTTGGATTTGATCCAAAGTAAAACCAGGCAGCAATCCTGAATCAATTGCGCTTTGCAGATCAACATGCATCCCAAACCCACCTGCCAGATACAGACGTTTGATATCAGACGCTTTGATATGAGCCTTGTCTAATAGTGTCAAAATGCCTGCTGCAATAGCTGCTTTAGCCTGTAAAATACGGGCAATTTCCGCTTCACTGACATACAGGTCATGACCAAGATGCAGTGATAAAGAACGGCCATCATCCTTACATATTCTTTTGCTCAGTTCAGCAAATCGTGCAATGTCAAAGTGCCCACGCGCATCAATCACACCGGACTTTCGCCCACGTCCCAACAGGTCAATATAGGCTGATCCACACAGACCAATTGGGTCAACATCACCAATGACCTGCATGTCAAAATGAATTGGATCAGTGGTGATGCTGATGTGACTCACCGCCCCATCACCTGCACGGATACCTGCTTTAAGACCAGCACCTTCAAATGCTGGCCCTGCTGCGGTAGCGCATCCGAGCAAGGTATCACCGTGCTTGAAAATGATCTCACCATTGGTGCCTACATCCACAAGCAAGCTCGGTCCATCGTCGTAACACAAGCCACTTGCCAGGAGTCCAGCGACAAGGTCGGCCCCCACATACGCAGACGCACCCGGCAGTAAATGTAGAGCAGGTGATTCACCCCATGCATCATCCCAAAAGAGTCCAACCGACTGCCAGTCACATTGTTTGTGTTCGAGGAATTGTGGTGTAAAGGGTATAAAACCCATTGAAGACGGATCGACTCCTGCCAGTAAATGCAACATCGTCGCATTGCCTGCGGCTGTCATTACCGCGATGTGCTGGTGGCAAACACCTGTTTTTTCCAGCAATTCCGCAATCAAGGGTTCAAATGTTTCAATCACCAATTTGTGTTGCATCACCTTGATATTTCCCGAATCCGTGCTGCACAAATTAATACGCGTCAAGACATCGTCGCCCATATGCATCTGCAAGTTAAATGCTGATGCACGGCCAAGGACTTGACCATCACGCAAATCAACAAGCTGCATTGCGACGGTCGTCGTGCCTATATCGACAGCCAGGCCAAGATAATGTTGCGCGGTCACCTTACAAATGGGTTGATGAGCAAAGGGCACATTAATTCGACAACTATCAAGTATGGAAGGTTTGTATGCGGTAGTGGATCGCCTGGGGACATGAATGCTGACAGATTCTTTTGAGTCATCCACTATGGTGTGTTCACAGGCCTTAAGCAGAATTGGCTGATGGTTGGCCTCAACCCTCTTGCCGGAGTCTTGATGCTGTAATGCACCTTCATGCAACTCCACCATGCAACCATCACATATCCCACGTTCGCCACATCGGGTATTGAGTGGCATGCCATGATGCCTGAGTAATTCTGAGAGCGACAACAGTGAATCACCCTTGTTTTCAAGGGGTAAAACCGAATCAGCACCTGACATGTGAACATGTAAGGTTGATAACCGGGGTTTTGCCTGTATCACACGATCATCCCCGGACATCTCCAAAGTCACGCCTGGTTCTAAAACCAAAAAACGATCATCATCCCAATGCCCCGCGAGCATATCTATCAGCAATTGGGGATCACCAGCCTGCTCGTCATAGTTCCATTTAAGCCAATCGGCACAGTCACGCGTGTACTGCTTATCCGAATCGGTTGCACCAATAGACAGGTGAACATAAGTCGCCCGATCATAGGTTGTAAACCAATGCTGCTCGGTTTCCATGAGATACTGGGCATTGTCCTGGCCGTATTTTTCAGTGTACTCAGTGAGTAATTTCTGATACCGATCCGGGCCGGGGGGTGTGTGATGCTTGTTCCAACCCGGGGAGTACCAGTACGTCCCTGGATACTTATCCACGTAATCCGCATAGCGTTCTTTGGAACCTAACAACAACGTGATGCAGTCATGAGCCCTTGCCACCACAAGTTTACATCGGCTTGTTCGAATACCTTCAATCCCGCGACTGCATAATCCATACCCCAGCACAATCACGTCGGCATTGCAATGCGTCTCCACGCGATCAATGACAATCTGTAATTGCTCCCGAAGCTTGTCCGGCTCATTGTGAAGCCCCTGCTCCACTATTTCGACATGGACCACTGCGTCCTGTTTTTCAGACAGGCTGCTGATTTCTTGTTCAAGTACTGCACAGGTAATCACTGCAATTTTCATCATCAAACTTTCAGATGCTTCCGGATGAGGCAGGGTTTGCTACCATGTTGTCACTGATTCAATGGTTCGTCATCATAGGCAGATTCATTGCGAGGAATCAATGCCATCGACATTAAAACCAATACAAATACCAACACCGGGTATGGATCGCCAAACTTTTCTGCGATTAGCAAGAACCTATCAACAGCGATGGGCTGTGGGGCTTTGCGTCGTGCAAACCGATGGGCATCGCTGCATGTCCCAACGCTGGTGGCCAAGCCGAGATACCGTTGAACATCGCGATTTACTGGCATTTAATATCCAGGAAGGCTTGCGATTTGGTGAACCAACCGTCACCTACTGCCCGGGCAACCGACTGTATTGGGCAGTTCCCCTGATGCACAACGCAATCGTCCTGGGCGGACTGGTAGCAGGCATCGAAGAAGACGATTTGTTTCCAGATGGTGAAGATCAACCACCTTTGGATCTGCGTCTGGCATGTCGTGAACTAAGACAAATAGTCGAGCGTGAGAACTTAACCAATGCTTCGCTATTGTCCCAACACCGTGCCAATTCCGACCAAGAACGTCAACGAGCAGAGGCATTGCACATGCTCAAACTCGACGGCGTAGCCAGTGTCCGCCAACTCTATTGGCGTGAAGAACCGCTTCTTTTAACTGCATTACGCCAAGCCGACCGCAGTGAAGCAAGGTTGATACTCAATCGGATTCTGACAGTGGTCATGCATCATGCAGGCGAGCGGTTTGACTTGGTTAAAAGCTTTCTCATGGAGTTGGTAGCAACGGTCTGTCGCACTGCAGTCGAAGCAGGTGCCGACCCTGAAGCCATGCTCGGACACAACTTTCAGAGCATGACTGCGTTGGCATCTTTTCGGTCACTTGAACAACTCGCACCCTGGCTGCATGACATGCTTGAAAAGACCATGGACGCGATGGTCAGTCACAGCCAGAACACCACGCCGATGGTCATGGCAGGGGCGATCACTTACATGCAGGAACATCTCGGCGAACCCATTGGACGTGATGAAGTTGCACAGGCAATCGCGTTGTCGCCATCTCATTTTTCGCGTTTGTTCAAGCAGCATATTGGCCGGGGCTTTAATCAGACACTCGTACGGATGCGCGTCGATCATGCAGCGGAATTGCTGACGCGCACGACGCTACCCATCGGGCAGATCGCCGAGTCTTCAGGCTTTAGCGACCAAGGCTATTTCGCCAAAACATTCCACAAACTCATGTCTGTATCCCCCACTGACTATCGGCAGAAGCATGCTGATCCCATGGCATAAAAGTACAAATCAATGATAGAAAAATGCAAACATGTTCATTTTCATCATATAAATCAGCAAATCCTAACCCAACTAAGCACAAATTTACCAATAGTCGCGCAAACTTTCCCAAGACTTCCCACTCGTTGAGCGCTATTGTATTAGACCAAGAAGACTACGTGGACTCCGTGGCGGATGGGTTCGTCACAGGTTTACCACAGGAGAAGAAGTCATGCCTAATCTCAATGAACTCACTGAAGCCATCAAATCCGGTAATCGCAGCACGGCGACCCGAATCACCACTGAATCCCTCGAAGCTGGCGATACGCCACAGAGCATTCTCGACGCCATGGTGGTGGGGATGGATGAGATTGGCGAACGCTTCAAACGCAATGAAGTTTTCGTCCCCGAAATGCTCATTGCGGCCCGCGCGATGAAAGAGTCAATGGCAATTCTGGAACCAGCCTTGGTCAAGAGTGGCTACAAGCCTCTGGCCACTGCGGTCATCGGCACAGTACAAGGTGACCTGCATGACATTGGCAAGAACCTGGTGAGCATGATGTGGAAAGGCGCAAGCTTCAACGTCGTCGACCTGGGCGTCAACGTTTCACCCGAAGCGTTCGTCAGCGCGATCAAAGAACACGATGCGACCCTTGTTGGTTTGTCTGCCCTGCTGACGACCACCATGCCGTCGATGAAAGCAACAATGGATGCCATTCGCTCTGAGCAACTCGATGGTGTAAAAGTTCTCATCGGTGGCGCGCCTGTGACCCAATCGTATGCGGACCAGATTGGGGCAGACGGCTTTGCTTCTGACGCCGCCAGCGCGGTGGATGCAGCTCGTAAACTGCTTGCCTAATTTCAACATTCAATCAATAACACCTCATTTGCCAAAAGGATTCCTGCCATGACAGGTAAAGAAGTATTACTGCGTGCCTTGTCCGGCCAAACAACCACCCGCCCTGCATGGCTGCCGTACGTCGGTGTGCATGGCGCGAGTTTGATTGATGTCACAGCAAAAGAATATCTGCAATCGGCTGACTTGATTGTCCAAGGGCTGACCAAGGCAAATGAGTTATATCAGCCTGATGGACTGCCTATTGTTTTTGATTTGCAAATGGAAGCAGAGGTCTTGGGATGTGAACTTAAATGGGCTGACAAAACGCCGCCATCGGTGGTGTCACATCCGATGAGTCTCATGGAAGGCCCTGGCAAAGCACTCTCTGATTTACCGGACTTTTCCGTAGAAAAAGGTCGTTTTCCCATTGCCCTTGAAGCATTGGATCGTATCAAGAAACAACTTGGGGAGCAGGTTGCACTCTACGGTTTACTAACCGGTCCATTTACTTTGACCCTGCATTTAATGGGCAATGACGTATTCATGAATATGTATGACACGCCGGATCATGTGTTGGCTGTCATGGATTACTGCAGCGAAATAGCTTGTGATGTCGCGACTGCTTATGTCGAACATGGGGCGGATGTCGTCGCAGTTGTCGATCCGATGACCAGTCAAATATCACCTGAACATTTCACTCAATTCGTCACCCCTGCAGTCAACAAACTCTTTGATCATATTCGATCATTGGGTTCAAAAGGATCGATGTTTGTCTGCGGTGATGCGACGCGAAATCTGGAAGTGATGGCGGAGACTCATTGTGACAATATAGCCATCGACGAGCAGATCCCACTGGACAAAATCCGCGACCTGGCATTACCCCGCAACAAAAGCTTTGGCGGTAATCTCAAATTGACAACAGTCTTGATGATGGGCAACGAAATGGATGCCAGACAGAACGCAATTAACTGTATTGATGCAGCAGGTGACCGAGGATTTATACTCGCACCGGGTTGTGATTTACCTTTTGATGTGAAGCCTGAAAATATTCAAGCTGTCGCACAGATGGTGCATGACACATATCAACGCGATATTGCTCGCACGACTGGGAGTGTCAGCGAGACTGACAGTTTTGATGACATTATCCTGCCGGACTATACCAATGAATCAGCCGTAATTGTGGACGTGGTCACACTCGACTCTGAAGGCTGCGCCCCGTGTCAGTACATGTTCAAAGCGACCATGGATGCTCGTAACAGACTCAATGATGATTGTCAGGTAATCGTGCGCGAACACAAGATTACCACCCGCGAAGGTGTCGGGATGTTAGTCAAACTTGCAGTACCGAATCTACCCTCAATCTGTATTGACGGGCAGTGCAAGTTCGCATCAATCATCCCGGATACCGCTGTCCTGGTTGAAGCAATACTTGATGCAGCAAAGCAGAAACAGGAACTCACATCATGATCCCACTCACACTGGTTACCGGATTCCTTGGCACTGGCAAGACCACGTTACTTAAGCAAATCATTGCTAAAAACAGTGATAAACGGCTGATTTACATCGTCAATGAGTTTGGCAAGCTTGATGTGGATGGCACGATTCTTGCGGATACCGCAGACGTTGTGCCAATCCCCGGCGGGTCAATTTTCTGTCACTGTTTAACAGCCACATTCATCGAACATCTTCAAAAACTCAAACAACATCACGATCTTCAACCCTTTGATGGCGTGGTGATCGAAGCAAGCGGGATGGCCAACCCGATGGTGATCCGTCGGATGCTCGTTGAAACACAGTTGGATAAAGTCTTCTCGTTGAATAATGTCATCACAGTAACCGAGCCAGTGAGTTTGATGAAGTTGCTTAAAACTTTGCCCAACATGCACGACCAAATCAAAGCTGCAGATGTGGTGTTACTCAACAAAGTCGATTCCGTCCCCCCCACACAAGTCAGCAAAGCAATTGATGCCATCATGCACATCAATGCCAATGCAGTCGTACATCAGACGGTGAACTGTAATGTGCCGTTAAACTTGTTTGATACTCACAGTGCGGTTCCGATTGCAGGCGAGTATGCCAAGTGTCGTGATCCGCATTACATGCAGATGACTGTGCGCATCAGCGACAAGCCAACACGTGAACACTTGACCAACACGTTACAGTCAGCTGGGGATTCGCTTTACCGTGCCAAGGGATGGGTTGATTGTGCCGAAGGTCCGACGTATGTCGATGTTGCTTCGGGTCGAATTGATATTCACCCGGTTCAGCAGATGCTCAGCGAGCAATCCGTGATTGTGATTATTGGTAGCGGCAGTGCAGCAAAACTTGTAGAAGAATGTCTCAGTCCATTGGCTTGCTGATACATAATCACCAATACGGGCATGCCACTTTCCCATGCAGGTCTCTGCCGGCTGTTATTGCTTTGTTTGCCCAGTCGGTATCAAAACCAATAATCTTGACACCTTTATCCACGGTATTGCGATAGATCGTTTCCATGTCGTTCAGATGCGGCTGACTCATATTAATTGCGTTTAAACCATCACTTTGCATCTGACTCATCTGTTCAATAAAGTGATCGCCTCGACCACAAAAATGGATCATCCCCCCACCCAACTCTCGTAGGCAACGAACTTCGTAATCACGAATAAATTCAGCATAAATCTCCGGCGAAAGATTCATCAATGAATCATCACGCAGCACAATTTTTCCCGGAACCTTCAAGCCCCAATGTGTCGAAAAATTCGGCGTGGGCACCAAAGCAAACCACTTGGTTAAAAACGCGATGTAGTGTTGAGTCATCAATTCCAGAAAGTCATGCACCCGTTGCGGCGAGTCATAAAATGCCAGGAAGATCTCACTGCCCCATGCCAGTTCTGCGTTATCCATTGGACCTTGGGTATCAGGATGATACAGTGAAACCCATCGCCCCAATACAGGCCAACGATCCATGATCTGCAAAAACAAATCCGCAGTATCCCAGACATCCGCCCCCTGGCCTGCACGCAAGTCCGGCAGCCCGGCATCAATCACTGCTTGGATCGCATACTCATCCGGTAAGGCCTGGGCTGTAGGTGTGTTGTCCTGACCAACAGGCATTTCAATCACCTTGCAGCCTAACTGACTGGTCATGATCGACACCCCGTAATTACATCGCACATTCAAAAGCGCATTGCCACCTTTGGCAAGTTCGTCGGAAATCATGCGAAACTGCTCATAAACCATCAGCTGCGGATCGTGCAAAGTGTCATTGACAGGGACAGGCAACCAATCCAACTGGCTTGGCGAAGGTTTTCGCTTATTGGGTTTAAAGCAACCCTCTGTTAGTTTGTTATCCAGAAAATCATCCCATGTCTGATGAAGTCCTGATTCCTGATTTTCATCTATCCGGCAAGCAAGGTCATCAAGATATTGACACAACTTCTCATTCATCTGTCCATCTCATTTCCTGGCGGGGCCAAGTTTGTCGACTGGGGGCGTTGCAAAACGCGGCGAGTCGACGAGTACATTCCATTGATCATTGTCACGATCAAACCATTTCACATCGCTGCGGTGAAACTGCAAGGCATACGCCACACGCGGTTCGGGAGACACGTTGGGCCCAGAACCATGAACCGTCAAACGCGTGAATGCAATCGCATCTCCAGCACGCATGCGTATCGGCAAACACTGCATCGGATCCACATCCAACTGCTGATGCGTATCACCGTCATCACTATTCCGAGACTGAAGCTGACCATTGAGATGCGACCGAGGAATGACTTGAAGACAACCGTTCTCCGGAGTCATGTCCACTAAAGCGACCCAAATATTAATCGACCCCATTGCAGGTTGATGATTGGTGTAATTGTTATCCTGATGAAAGTGAAATGTCCCGCCTCCGCCAGCTGCCTTCACGGCAGAAAACGGCAGATACACATGAGCATCACCTTCAAGCAATCGTCTAGCGACAGCTTTAACCGCCGCCCCATTGATCAAATCATCAAGCAATGAGCCTCGAAGGTACTGACTGCATTGACGAAGCTTGTCTGCACTGCAACTGGCTGATGAAAGCATCTGACGTGACACGCCGTTGGCATCAAGTACATCGTAAATTTCATCACGTATCGCAGGAACCATCTTGCTATCAAGCAGGCCAGGCAAGCAGAGATAACCTTCATTTTTATAAAATGCAACTTCTGAATCGGTGAGAGCCATATCATTAATCAGTTTAGACATCGTGTTGGCGGTCATTGTTTTTCCTTTGTTTTGACAATTATTTATGAGGTTCGACATTACTATTGCCTGACAACCAAAAGAAAACAATGGACGTTACCGGCTCATTTTTGCATAATATGTCCAATCATGTTTGACGAACTAACATTACTTCATGCAGCACACACACCACGTTGCATCGCGACGGTCAACAAGGTTTTTACATATCACACCATTCAGCTAATGACACGTGGTCAAGTTGAATTGTTTTATGACGATCATCAGACATTAATGAAAGGTCAATGGTTTTGGCCATGCTTCCCCGGGCCACACATTCGTTTTCACGAATCACCCAAAGGCAAACCATGGGAGCATCGCTACATTGCATTTACAGGCCCGCAGGTCACACGCTGGCAGGCAGCAGGTATCCTGCCAACACAACCCATGCAACTGGACGACGATGTCTTAGCAACACTCGTCAAACGATATGACCAGATGCTTGAGAAAATGAATCAACCCGGAAGATGGGGACATGCACAAGCAGTCAATCTGCTCGAATCAATCCTGCTTGAAGTTGCTCAATTGCAAAGCACCACGCAACCCAACCCCCCGGTGTGGTTAAGCAAAGTCCTCAAGCATTTATCTCAACTTGAAATGGAGCCAGATTACAATGCCATTGCAGCATCACTACATTTATCTTTAACAACGCTCCGCAGGCATTTCCGTCATGCCACGGGGACAACATTACACCAATATCGACTCGATTTGCTCATCACTGAAGCGAGACGCAAACTCGGATCGACAGACTTACCCATCAAACAGATCGCAGATGAACTGGGCTATCAAGATATCTACTATTTCACCCGACAGTTCACGCAATCTGTTGGCATCAGCCCCGGCAGATTCAGGCGAAGCCGTCAGTCATAGCATCAAAAATCAATCGTCATACCGACCATATTCAAGCGTTGCCTGGTACATTGCTTCAAGTGTATCCAATGGACAATTCGGCGGCAGGTTATTGCCTTCACGCATGATGAATCGACCGCCCTGCTTGATACCACTTTGTAAAATAGCCTTAGTACGTTCATAAACCTCATCCGCGGTCCCATTCATCAACAGGGCAACTTCCACGCCGCCGGAGACTTCGACATCGTCACCTAATTCCTGACGTAAATTTCCAAAATCCACCGGAAATCCAGTATCAAAACTGGTCACACCCAGATGTTCATGTATTAATGGGAAGTGTCGCGTAGCATTGCCACAGAGATGCATACCGCGTGATCGTTGCGTCGAAACAGACTCGTAAAACATACGGTGAATCGGCAACACCTGCTGCTGGTACATCGGTGTACTGAGCATGGCAATAGAGTCATCTGCCATGCCGTTACCGCGACCAATCCGATCGCCCCAGTATTCTTCAAACGCTGCACGTCGATTGATCGCGGCTTGCATAATAAATCGCATGAGTCGGTCGGCATAGTCTGGATCGATCAGTAAATCCTCCATAAAGTCCGGCCCGCGCAGGTTCATTGCCACAGTCACCGGCCCGTCAGTCCCACAGAGTGCCCATGGATTCACACGAATGGGTCTGCCTTCAAATTGCATGTCTGCGGCTATTTTTTCCATCTCCTGCCAAAATACCAGACGATCCTTGATAAACGAATTCTCAAGTGGCTGGGAGATATCCTGTTCAAAAATCTCCAACTTATTCTCTTCACCGAGACAAACTTTAGTATCAGGTACTTGACCTGGCAGATAGTCCAAAGGCGCCCCGAGAATCGCAGCTTCATAGACGTTATAAACATTAAGACCCACATCCCAAAACTCCGGCAATCCCGTGGGATTGTCAGTGTAATGATTGAGCACTGTCCGCATGTACAGCGCATGCCGCAGCGCAATCTCCAGATGCAACCGGGGATCCTCTGCGGCTTGTTGAAATGTATAGCCTTCTGGATTCCACTGTTCATTGAGTATCACAACACGCGGATTGGCCCCCAGCGTCACTGGGACACGAACAGCTTGATGATCGCGATAAGCCTGCCATACATGGTCTTTTTCGGTATTGGAAATCGTAGACATGGCGTGTGTAGACATCATTATTTCCTTCGTCTTATGCTTTACTTGTATTTGCTAATGCTCGCTTGTCACGGGCAGTTTTCTTGGCTTCGTTCCACGGGAATTTTCTTTGGGCCGGATAAGGTATGCTGGGCAGTGACGCCATGATGATCAAAGCTCGACGCGGGTTGTCTGTCAGATTCGCACCTGCGTAATGCATTGTCCGATTGCTGTGAATCGTACAACCGCCAGCAGGAATCGGGCATGCCACAGCAGATGAAACGTCCAACTTCGGATCGCATACTTCCAACCCATGCACACGTGTATCACCACCTATACTTTGATGCTCTACGATATCCAACCGATGTGATCCGGGGATAAACTGCATGCAGCCATTCTCGACTGTCACATCCTGCAATGGAATCCAGATACTCATTGCTTCATAAATTTGTTTGGGATCCCAGTACGCTTCGTCCTGATGCCAGGGGGTTTGGGCTCCATCCAATGCCGGTTTATTGATTGCATGATCACCGGTCACTTTGGCATTGGACCCTAATAATTGCTGGGCGACAGCTTGTGCATTGGCGTATAACTGCATCTGCTTAAGCTGTGGTGCATAGCGTGATGGTCCTAGGATTTGAGGCAATTTTGCTTTAACTCCATCTTCGTCACTTCCACCAAGATCAAATTGATCACCATTTTCGCGTCCGACTTGACGATCAAACAGATCATCATAAATTTCACGTATTTGTAATACTTCTTCTGGACTTGTCAGTGCATCAAGGGTGATATACCCCTCCACGTGATATTGAGCAATCTGTTGAGCGGTAAGTTGTGGTACAGAAAAGGTCATGGCGGTTCTCCAATATTAAATGAGGTTGGAAAACTTTAGCAGGCAATGTTCAGCTTGGCGTTCAACAGACTGTGTCGTAGAATATTAAACATTGACAGTACCTATTCCGAATCGTCTATTCAAAAGGTTTTCAATGAAACGACAGGTTCAAAGACAGACCTATGACGGCTCGGATGTGGGTTTACCGGAAATAGAAACATTCGGCTGGACTTCAACGTCCAGGGCTACAGATTTGGGACTCAAGCCTCATCGTCACACCAATGCCTATGAAATCTGTCTGATCACTGGGGGTAGTGTCCAATGGTGGGTCGGCCATGAAATATATCAACTGGGGCGTGGTGATATATACATCACACACCCCAATGAGCCCCATGGCGGAATTGATGAAGTGATGCACCCATGCGCGTTGTACTGGCTTATTCTACCTGTCACACCAACCAACAGGTCATTACCAGGACTCACTCACAAGCAGACTTCTGAACTGTTTGGGCAATTGGAAGGTATGAGTCGCCGAACCTTCAAATGTTCTTCGGATTTGACTTACTATTTCAAACAGATGCACAGCGAATTACAAAAACCCTCTACATTTCAGCCGGTTTACCTGCGTGCAACATTACATCACTTACTCATCCAACTGTTGCGGGATCATGATGTATCGCAGACATCACATGATACCTCTCATCGAACCCCTTCAATCCGTAAAGCCATGCAGTGGATCGCCAATCATTTAGACGATGACGCGACAGTCGAAGAAATCGCGATGATTGCTGGCCTTGGTGTGAGTCGATTTCACGAGCGTTTTGTAGCTGAAGTCGGACTTACCCCTGCGGATTATCGCACGCATTTGCGAATCCGTCGCGGGCAGCATTTACTTGGGCATACCAATCAGACAATCACGCGCATCAGTTTTGATTTAGGATTTTCAACCAGTCAGTACTTTGCCACGGTGTTCAAGAAAATAGTCGGGATGACCCCCGGAGCCTACCGTCAATCTAGGTCTACCGACCATCTGAAAACTTAGGGTTCACCCATCATCAACTGTTTGCGAAATGCCCGTGGTGTCTGGCCGACATAGGTTTCAAATGCCTGATAAAACTGACTGGTACTGCCAAAACCACATTCAAAAACGATATCCAGAACGGGTAGATCACTTGTAATCAGCAGACGACGCGCTTCAGCAATACGCTGTTGTGTGAGATATTGAATCATCGTCATGTTCATATGCTTGCTAAAAAGTCGCATCGCATAGTTAGGATGGAGCCTGACCTGTTTAGCAACATCTTCCACCCCGATGGGTTGATCGAAATGTGATGAGAGATAGTCAGCCATCATCTGTACCGGATCAAGGGCAGATTTTTCTGTCTGTCTCTTTCGTATTTTTCGTTTTGGATTAGCTGACGATTGGTTTGCAATCATAAATCGTCGAAGCCTGGCTTCAACTTCCAGAGACGCTATGTGTTGCCAGCGTGGATCGTCTTGACTGCAATAGGTTTGCCAACTGCGTAATGATGTATCGTCCTGTTGTTCAGGTTGTATATCCGTGATCATCTGGCCAGTTAATATTTTGGTCAACAGACCTGATGAGCAATCACACTTCCAAAGCCAGTCCAACGGGAGCGTAATCCATGCCATGCGGGTGTCTGTTGATTTCTTGATAATTTGATGTGGTATTGCCGCCCAGAACAGGGACATTGCCCCCACATTCAGATCAAAGAGCCTCCCACCATGCAAGTATGTTGCTTGCCCATGCAAGAGCATGTTGATCTCCAGATCATTGTGTTGATGAGCACGTGACATGCGATTGATCGCCCCACGCCAGACTTTAAAACCCAACGGCTGCTCATGATGAATCGGGATCGACTTTGCCATTAGGTTAGGATACCGGAAATAACGGTCATGATTCAAGACGTTTTCCAGTAATTAAACTCGTAATATGATTCAACCTCATCAACTTTTTCATGAATAGGGAACCATCATGACCACTGTCACCTCGCCAAAACATACAAAACAGCCGGACACTATTGCTCACCCAAACCAACGATTGTCTCCCATGGATCGCTATTTGTTTGATCTTCGTGGCTATCTGGTTATTGAAAATGCGATTGACTCGGAGCTACTGGAGCGACTTAACAGCAAACTCGACACATTCATCAATATGCAACCGCCACTAACACATGGTGACTGGGTCGGTGCAATACAGACACATACCTTTGGTGGCGATGATGGCCTGAACCTGCAACAGATCTATGAAGCCGGGCCGGACTTTGCACAACTTATTGACCATCCCTCATGGTTTGGCAAAGTACTCGAACTCGTTGGTTCGGAACACAATTTTGACAACCATCATGGGCCACTGTTCATCGACGAAAATTTCGCATCACTTCGTGGCCCGGGGCAAGCCATCGGCATGCACAGTGGTAAAGCTGAAGGCGCGATTCGGACACAGTACCGCTATGAGCATGAACAATTTCACTGTGCTCAGATTAACGTGCTGATGGCATTAACCGACATCGGTACGGGGGATGGCGGAACCATGCTTATTCCTGGATCACATAAGTCCAACCTCAAGCATCCGGACATGGATAAACATGCTATCAAGCAAGGTCAAAATACCTCCGGCGATGGATTGGAAGGTGCTATTGAAGTCCACATGAATGCTGGCGACGTGCTGGTATTTGTCGATGCCATTTGTCACGGCTCAGCCCGTCGTGTCAATGAAGGTCTCCGCCGTGTGGTGGTGTATCGGTATGGCCCGTCATGGGGATTTTTCAGACATCCATACCGTCCATCGCAAGAATTACTTTCCCGACTCACGGATCAACAACGTCAGATCGTCTGGCCTCATCAGGCAATTGATCGCATCCCCAATCGTATTGCCGATTACCCATCCCCGCTACAAGAGATTAGATAAACATGAACCATTGCCACTTCAACGACTGGACGGTAGAGCATTGGCTACAAGTCCGCCAAACAACCAACGCCTGGTGGAACGGAGAGCTTCAACGCAGCTTGTTACCAATTGTTCTAACGGATGAGCCGACGACATCGATGCCAGCTCCCAAGCCGTTCGGACGTGGCTTGTTTGCTGACCTGTCGATCAGTGAAGAACAAATGGTTGACCAGATTGCTTGGCAGTTGCAGCAGCAAACGTATCTTGGTGACGGATTCCCATGGGTGAACATGAGTTGCTCAGGCGCTGGTGTTTTAGCAGCCATGACCGGGGCGACCCTGCATCCGGAGTCCTACGACGACATCTGGTTTCGAGTGGATGTACCTAAACCGATCACCGAACTTTCGATCACATTCGACGCTGATAATCCATGGTTCAAGCGTCTGATTAAAATCGGTCAACTGATATTGGAACGCTTTGAAGGTCGCGTGCTTGTCAGTTCACCGGACATAGGTGGCGTAATGGATGTGCTTTCATCGTTCCGCCCTGCGGAGTCATTACTCTTTGACCTTTATGACGAACCGGAACATGTGTTGCGCGTCATTAGTGAAATCGAAACGGCATGGCATCAATGCTTTGACTTGTTTAACAATGCCATGTCACCTGTGAATCCAGGATATACAGCATGGTGCGGGATTTATTCGGATGTTCCTTACTACATGATGCAATGCGACTTTTGCTACATGATCAGTCCGCAGATGTTCGACACCTTTGTAAAACCCACATTGGCACGATCCGCTGCCAAACTGGATCGCGCATTTTATCACCTTGATGGCAAAGGACAGTTACCACACTTACCATCGCTTTTGGAGATCGCGGACCTCAATGGCGTGCAGTGGATTCCGGGAGATGGCAATCCGCCAACAGGTGATTGGCCCGATGTATTCGAGACGATTCTGGCAGAAGGTAAATTCGCACAGGTGATGGGCGCACCGAGTAACCTTTTGAACATCATCTCAAAAACCAATCGACAGATGCATATGACCAGTGGGCACTGGCACACGGATGATTTGCAACGAGCTCAAGCATACCTCAAGCAACTCACTGATACTTGCCATACTCATCGAGCAACGCGATGACATAGCGATAGCTTTCTAAACTCACTCCAGGCGGTACGGAGTGATCGGAGTGATAGATATAGCCCTTGTTTTCCATACCTGCATTGAGTTTACTGCGGACTTCGGCTTCGATCTGCTTCTTGTCATTGGTGCCTAAGACCATGGCATCGATGTTGCCGAACCACGTAAATGTTTTCCCATGCGTCGGCCCGATTTTTCGAATGTCCATATTGGCTTTGGCTTCGAGAGGTTGAAGGGCATCAAAGCCAGCTTGCTCGTAAAGATCCAGTACACCATTGACATCACCATCAGTATGGAAGATGAATTTCATGTCATGTGTATGAGCCCAATCTGCAATGCGTTTGTGATCCGGCCAGACGAGTTCTTTGTACATTTGCGGACTGCACATGGTGGCATGGTTGTATGCCATATCGCCATAGACCCATAATCCATCGGGATCAATGCCCAGTGAAACAATCTGATCCAACCCGCGAATCAGTGCGTCGGTATACGTGCGACTGATGTCGATAATCCAGTCGGGATCTTCTGCCATACTCATCATTGAGACGACATCGCCGAGGAGTTTTCGGAGTGCTTCAATGCTTTCCAGCCCGGTGAGAAAGATCCATTTACCTTGTTCACGGTATGCAGCATATTGCTTGCAGATCGTGTTTTTGTCCAACTCCAGTTGATAGGATTGATAGATGGGTTTATAGGTTTCCTCCCATATTTCCCGCGTTTCACAGCCAAAAGAGATATGTTCAGGCGTGCCGGACTGCTCTTTCCAATAGCGAACGACGGAGCCCCAGTCGTCGATATAGGTGCATGTTTTTTCGTCTTCGCTGATCTGTTCATGTCGACCGGGAAACGCTCGAGGCCAACTGCCACCGACGCTGTACATGTCACTGCCAAGCATCTGTAGAGCTTGCTGTGTATCACCTGAAAAACCTTCATCGTTCCAACGCTTGATTGTTTCAGGCCAATAGCTATCAAAGCGTGGGACACGATCATGGTCCTGATGATTCATCGCTCGATTGACGCGCTGCTGTGATGTGAGTGTGGTGGTCGTGGACATGTTGCTTCCTATTTTGGTAAATATTCAGGACTCGGTTTTTTGGTTTTTGAGTCCCTGCTTGTCTTTGGAGAAGTCGCGGCAACCGCCTTTGCCATCAGGACGGACATGCGGTTGTGCCATGTCTTGGAGACCTTTGTAGGCATAGGGATCGTTGCCAGCGACAATCACGATGTCACGGCAGTCATGAGTTGCAATGCTTTGACCTTCCTGCGGTGGATGCCAGGGCAAAAGCGATTGGGCGGACATGTAATGATTAACCAGTGCGCGTCGATATCCGGCAGCAGCTGTATTGGGTAGTGACCGATGCAGCAAATAGCCGTTGAACACCACGACACTTCCTGCTTTGACTTCGACGGGGATCGCATCCTCATCGGTGTATGGATACCCGCCTGCTTCACCTGCACAATCAAACCGTCGGTCATCATGTGAATGCTGAGGCCAAAGGATGCCATGCTTATGCGATCCGGGTATCACCCACAAGCAACCGTTCTGCACCGTTGCATCATCCATGGCAATCCAAGCACCTGTCAGCGAACGATCACGTGTCGGGATGTAATACTCATCCTGATGCCAAGCCTGTCCCGGCTTACCCGCTGCCTTGATGAATAGCATCGATTGCATGCACTTCACATCCGGGCTGATCACCTGCGAAAGCGCGTTTGCAATATTAGGATGCTTCAGTGCATCAAGCATGACCGGTGAGACCTTGTGAGGAAAATGAATACACAGGTATTGCCTTAACACTTCATCGTCTGACTGATCGTGATGGTCGCCAACCGCTCCCTGTAATGCACCACGTTGACCACGACAAATCGCAACCGTCTCCTGGCGAAGTGTCGTAAGCTCTTGCCTGGCAAACGCATCTTCTAACACCAAAAAACCGTTGGCATGGTAATCACAAACCTGGGCCTCAGTCAGTGGCGGTAATATCTGTTGAGTCGTGGTCATGGGCGGGTCCTTGTGTGTAGAATCGGATTGATTTTTTTTAAACAAAACCAGACCGTATTGAGGTATACGGCTGATGACACGGCAACTAGAATACATCATCAAAACAACATGAACATGGATACAAACGCCAACAACATATCTGAAATCACTCTCCCAGATACGCCACATCAGGTCTTCTTCGGTCGGGTTGTCTATCAGGCATCAGCCATCTTTGGCCCACGAATCCAGGATGGATTGCAACTGGTAGGCATTGAATCAGGCAGCGTGACCGTCACTGTGGATGGCAAACGGCATGAGTTGCCAGAGGGTTGGATGTGCCTCATGTTCCCAGGGCACGAGGAGACATACCGCTTTGCCAAACGCAAGGCGACTTGTCATAACTGGTGTACGATGCATTTCGATTCAATTTCGAAACGGTTCATGACAGAGGCTCAGTATTTGCCTTTTGCCATCCAGATGACGCCACAGATTCAATCGCTTATGGAGTGGGGTTTGCAGGCAAGGGCCAATGCATGTCCTGCATCTGAGCAGTTAAGTATTCACTTGGCACAAAGTCTGTTTTACGCATGGGTCGGCGCGATCAATCCGTCAACTGCTGATCACCCCAATCCATCTGCGGTTGAGTTGGCACGAGTTTATATCGCTCAACATTATGCCAACCCGATCATGCTTGATGACATTGCAGAGGCAGCAAACGTCAGCGCGAATCATTTAATGCGACTCTTCAAACTGCATCTTCAAACCAGCCCCAGTCGATACCTTTGGCAATACCGCACACAACGCGGGATCGACCTGCTTCGACACACAGGATTATCCATCACACAGATTGCGCATCGTGTTGGCTTTGCAACGCCGTTTCACTTTTCACGTTTGGTCAAGCAAACATATGGCCTTTCACCAAGACAGTTACGTGAGCAATTCTGGAATAAGTCGTCACATGATTAAAATGCCATGCGATGAAAGGCTTCGGTCGTTTTCTGACGTGGTGGGATTCCCAACATCTCTCGCCCAAGGTCCACGTAGTAACGGTAATTCTCAATCGACACGCCATCGGGAATACGATGATCCAATGCAAAGACATGATGCCCTGCGTCACGCATTGCGGGTTGGAGTTTATATTCCAGTTCCTTGCGGATAGCATGTTTGTCCTGACGCAGTGCAAGCTTATCAATCCCACCACGCCATGCCAATCGTGAACCGTACTGCTGCCAAAGGTTCACCACATCCATTCCTGCAGCGGGTTCCATGGGGAAGATTTCCGTCAAACCGCAATCCAGTAATTCATCAATGATCGGATTAACATTACCATCGGTGTCCATCGCAAATATTTTTCTGCCACGTGACGATAGCATCTGCCAGATATCCTGAAAATAAGGCTTAAAGTACGACAGTACCTGTGTCGGGCCGACCAGTGGGCCACTGCGCCCTGCCAGGTCTTCGTGGACACTGAGCTGATCAATGACGATATGTTTGCTGACTGCTTCAAGCACATGTTTGGACGTGTGATGCAACGTATCAATGATGTCCTGCATCAATTCAGGCTGATCGTAATACGCAAGACACGCCATCTCCTCACCCATGAGTTCACGTGCCATATCAAATGCACCTGGGATACCTGCTAACACCAAGGCACCTTGTTGCTGCAACACTTTTGCTTGTTTGAGTTGATCCCAATTAATGCGATCATCGCCATCTTCAAATAATGGCTTGAGCTTCAGCCAATCGTCCATCGTCTTGACTGGGAAATCCTGTGGCAAGGCAATGGTCGCCGTCCGTTTATCCAGTAACATCGTCCGCCCAAGATAGTCGCGCTCCATGCGATGTGTTGGGGTTTCATCCAATATCACCGATGGTTTTTGACGTGGCCCACACATCGCACCGCAGGATACGATGGGAACATAATCCCAATCAAATGCAGCCAACGACAACTCAGCATCGGTCGCACCTTGTGCTTTCCATTCGTCCTCTAATCCAATTAATGGGCCAAAGAGTTCAGTGAACATCGGGCGCTCAAACGAGCCCTCGGTCATCAGATCAATGTACTGTTCTCGTGTCCAACGCATCAATTCACTTCACTTTCACAGGCGGGAAAGTTACAACATTTTAAATCAACGGGACCTTTGAAAACTCAATTCGTTTTTACCGCCAAGACGCCAAGGACGCAGAGTTCAAACCCCGAAAAAAACCTTTAAAAACAAAGGAAAATCTCTGCCTTGTGAATCTTGGCGTCCTTGGCGTCTTGGCGGTGAAAATGCATTCTGATTTTCAGAAGGCCTCCAACATTCAACAGGTAACGTCTTTACCCTCGGAACCAAAAACAGCAAGACGAGCATCCTCATCAGTCCACTTGGCGTCCTTGGCACAGTAATGAAACTGTAATGCTCGTCGCCGTTGTGTTGTCGGGTTATGAGGTGTGCCATGCTGTAACAGGCCATCAAAAAACATTAAACCTCCGGCTTTCAAGGGGACCGCCGTAATGGACTGCCCCAGAATATCCGTATCACATATCTGCCAATCACGGCGTTTAAAATGGACAACCGCACCTTCCTTGTGTGACCCAGGCAATACATGCATGCAGCCATTTTCAACGGTCGCATCATCCAACGCGATCCACACCCCCACAACCGGCTCCCCCATTTGCAGATTGAAATAGGCATGATCCTGATGCCACGGCTTTTCACGGCCATGGGGAGGCTTAAGCAATGCCATCTCCTGAAAACAAACCGGCTCACGACCACCAAGCAGACGCGTAACAAAGGCAATCAACTTTGGATCACGCATGATACTGTTGAGTCTATTTTCATACTTGCAAAAACTAAACAACCGACGGACATTAAGTTCTCGTTCTTGTACAGTCATCGCTTGAATCTGCTCAGCGTTATGGCCTTCAAATTGAACATCATGAAAATCAGGCACCCGCCCATGGATCAAATCCGTCAAACCTGCTCGCGCATCGGCAACCTGAGCAGATGTCAGTGCGGGTTCCAAAGCGGCATAGCCATCAGCGGAATACGCCTGATCATCAAGTTGCTCCCATGATCTGAGCGGGTCGCATGTGTCCACCGGAGCATAAAGTGACGGATCGTAAGACTGAGCCTTGTTACTGTCATATTGAATGTCTGTCATTTGAATACCTTTTGCATTGATTCATGAGGTTTAAATCATTATTGTGCTTAATAGCTAGTTTTCCATAGATTCAAATGACTTTGTTTTGTACTTATTTGACCAAGGCTTCCTATGAATTTCGAATCATATGACCTGACACTAAACCGCAGCAACTATGTCCGCTGTGAATTGGGATGGGAGTTACCACTGTTATTTTCACAAAAGCTCGATGACTATGATCTGTGGATGGTCTGGGCAGGAAGCGGGACCATGCAGTTGCATGATGGCAACATTGAACTACATCCTGGTATGTGTATCTGGATGCGCCCAGGCGGGTTGTATCTCTCCCAACAGGACAACACCAACCGCCTGGGAGTCAGCGCCCAACACTTTGATTTGATCAACCCATCCACTGGCAAACGACCGCGTGACAAAGACCTGCCACCGCAAGTCATTCACATGCCCGACATCCCCGCAATCACCGGCACCATGCGAACCATTGCAAGACTCAATACTGTCGGACAACAAGCACGTAACAAAACCTCAAAACAAGCACTCGCATCCGCCCAATTGCTTATGCGGGGCCTACTCATGGAAGTGTGCTATCAGGCCCATGTCCCCAAACTTCATTTAAGTCCGACCGACCACATGCATCGAAGCATCATCACACAACTGGCTGCAGACATGACCGCATCGCCGCAGGACATCGACAGCATCGAGTCACTGGCAACGGATGCTGGATACAGTCCTGCTCATTTTTCCCGTGTTTTCAAGCATATTATGGGAATATCACCACAACGCCATCTCATGGAATCGCGTATCCATCGCGCACGACACTTGCTTATAGAAACTGATTGGTCCATCACACGCATCGCCCAGGTGATGGGATATAACGATGTGTATTTTTTCAGCCGACAGTTCAAACAGATCACCGGCCAAACACCCAGTAGCGTCCGCTAATCATGATGCGTGATATGTAACCGGCTTGCACAAGGCTTTGAGATTTTCAACAGGCGTCCCGGAGGGGATTTCACACCCCGCGTTGACGAAGTACGGATTGCCCACCGCATCGTATGTTTGCTTAATGTATTGCTGGATACTTTCGGGGCTGCCATGCAGAACGCCATTGACCGGATCGATGTTACCTGCAAGACAAACCTTTTGCCCGACGATCTGACGAACCTGTTTGATATCTGCCAAATGATCCACGTCGAGGATATCCACATGCAATGTTGCAATGCCGGGTAACAAGTGTGTGATATTGCCACATATATGTATTCGCACAAACGCGCCCATGGACTGGATGGCTGAAATCAACTGTTTTTCACGGGGTAATATAAGTCTTTCATAGATATCAGCGGACACCTGACTGGCCACCGCATCCCCAACACCAATGGTGTCGGCACCGCTGTCAACCTGTGCTTTAGCAAATTCAATGGCAACCTGTACACATCGATCCATCAATTTGCCAGCGTAAACCTCATCATCCATCAGGTCCATCATGAAGGTGGACACATCACGCAAATCCGCAGCTTCGGCAGCTGGACCTTCCACCCAACCTAATATCGAATATTGATCATCGCATATTTGCTTGTACTTGCGCACTGCCTCAACGCGATCCCACATACGCACCGATGACAAGGGGTCAGGATTAGGTAATAAAGACAGATCAGGATTGTCCGCAAGTGGATGCGAACTTCGCGGTGGTGCATCAGTCAGATATTCAATCTCCGAACCAAAGCCCTGTGTCTCGCGATAAGGATCAGAAATCGTACTCACTTGATCCATTCCAAAATCTTGAGCAATTGCAAGATTGGCATCCACCAGCACATTGTGATCTGAAGCAAATGCAGCATAGTCACAGCCAATGTACTCAGCAGCATATTGCATCAGGATGGGTACGCGTGGCAAGTGATCAACAGGATCACCTTTAAGCATGGCACAGTATCGTTGATATCCAGTCATGCCATCACCTGTGCAATACCTTGCTGCTGCTTAGCTAATTCAATGAATGCAAGTATGTTTTCCAGTGGCGTATCGCCTTCAACTGCATGAGATGGCGAAAAGATGTAACCACCCTTTCGCCCCATCTCCAATAGCGAAACACTTTCATTTCGGACTTCTTCAACCGTCCCAAACGGCAGGGTTTTCTGCATAGAAAGACCGCCCCAGAAAGACAGTTTGCCAAGGTATTGTGCATGCAACGCATGGATATCCATCACCTCAGGCTGAAATGGATTAAAGCAATTCAAACCGATGTCGATCAGATCATCAAAGAGTTCATCCACATCGCCACAACAATGAATGAATTGGTATTTGCCAGCATCCTTTGTCACGGCATACATGCGTTTGAGCCGTGGGTATATAAATTCCTTCCACATGGCAGGCCCCATGATCAAACCATGCTGCTGTCCCCAGTCATCACCAAAGTAAATCGCATCAATGTCATAGGTCAATGCTTGTTGTACATGGGCAATGTTGTAATCCGTAATGGCATCAAGCAGATCATGGACGAACTGCGGATTCTCGATCATGTCGAGCATCAGGTTCTCCATCCCACGCAGTGTCCAAGCACGCTCAAACAGTGAAAAACCCAATGTGAATAGTCTAAAGCGATCAGGATAACGCGTGATCCGTGCTTCAATATCCGCAAAGAAGCGCTTGTCATGTGGATCGGGAAATTGGTAATTTTTCAGGGATGGTTCGGGTAAAACAAAACCTTCGACGTTGCCAATGTCTTTATCATGGGTTCGATCCCAGATCACCCCGAATCCGTCTCGGACACGTTGATTTCCCGCATCCTCAAAGAAGCCAATTGGACTACCCAGTTCCAGGATATGGTTACCTAGTTCATCTTCCAGATCAACATTGCCGTAGTGTTGCTGCAACATCTCCAACGGTTCATGAGTAAATCGAAAAGACCACGGAACATAAGGTGGCTGCTTCCCATCCAAAACCATTTTGACAACCGTGCGTGGGGTCATTGTTTGACTTTCTATTGCTGATACAGGATTGGATTTTTGGGATCATCCATGACATGCCCGACATGTGTACTTGGCGTCCAACTTGTCCAATCGCTGCGATGTGACGGTGTTTTAGGTGCCAGTGTCATGTCCATGTCCATGTAAATGACTGTGAAGACTTTTCGTGGATTTTGCGTGGTATTGGGCCCTGCACGATGCAACGTCCAACCATAATGAAAGGAGACTTCGCCGAGGTCGTATGGTTCATAGACTTCACGCAATCCTTCATTTTTTACAGCCGAAGCAATGACTTTTTCAGATTCATCACTGATCTGTAATTCACGGCCAATGCGTTTGAGATGCGATCCTGCAGCAAAGCAAAGCGGTCCCATTTCAATGGGAGTCTCCTGCAATGGAATCCAGACTGTCAGACACTTGGCAGAGGAAAACGGCCAATACTGTTCATCGGCATGCCATGGGGTGAACCCACCTGCCGGTTCTTTGTAGAGTGCTTGATCGTGCCACATACGGACACCTTGAACGCCTAGCAATTTGGCCGCAACTTCCGCAGCGCGTTTTGAGAATGCAAATGTTTTAGCTTGTTCATCCATCTCCCAGAGATTCCCCACCTGGATAAATGCCTTGCCATAGGTGTTGCGTGCATCCAGTGGCAAGTCCTTGTTTGGATTTTTCGCGAGTGTCAGGTCCGTGAGTATCGGCGCGTAATGGTTTAACGTCTGCTGAGAATAGAATTCCTTGAGTTTGATAAAACCATCTTCCTGAAATTGCTGGATATGCGCATCTGATAACGCAAAGGACGTATCCAGTTCCGACGATTGAGTTGCATTCTGACTGTTCATAGCGGGTCTCCTTGAAAATGAGGTGTCCACAAAAGATATGCACTACATCACATCATCGCTACGGATATCGGCGCTAATATTGATACATTTGTTGCGCATGGATTGAATTTTTCAATTTTTATGCAATGATTGAATCAACACACTACCCAATGAGGTCTGATCATGCTCCCATCTGTCGAACCCCTGTCATTGGATGACAACCACAGCTTTTTGTACCGCAGATTCCGCCAAAAGCATTTTGGGTTCAACTGGCATATTCATCGCGAGTTGGAGTTGACCTTGATCGCTTCAGGAGAGGGCCATCGGTATGTGGGAGATCACGTGGAGGCTTTTGAGAAAGGCGATCTTGTACTATTAGGGTCCGAGTTACCACATACATGGCATTCAATACCGTTAAAAAAAACTGTCGAGTCAGTCGTGATTCAATTCCCACCAGAATTGATTAATACTACATTTGGATTGATACCTGAAATGCGACGCGTGATGCGTTTGCTTGGCAAAGTAGATCGAGGTTTGAAGTTCACCGGACCTACCGCAAACGATGTCGGCAAACAATTACAGGCGATGCAGGACATGTCGTCTTTGGAACGTTTAACCACATTCCTGATGATTCTTGATCGTCTTTCTTGCTGTCGTAAAGTCACCACACTGGCATCTCCAACCTTTGCTGGCGTTATCAAACCACAGGATAGAAGGCGCATGGATAAGTTACATTCCTTTATTCATCAAAACTACGATCAATCCATTGGCCTGTCTGATGCTGCAAAAGTCGTCTCGATGAATCCGACTGCGTTTGCCCGGTATTTCAGACAGATGACCGGACAGAGTTTTGTCGGCTATATGCACCAATTGCGAATTGGTCATATCTGTCGTCAACTCATTGAAAGCGATCAGTCCATTACCGACATCTGCTACAACAACGGCTTTGGCACGCTCTCGAATTTTAACCGTGTCTTTGCAAGGCTCAAAAATTGCACACCGCGTGATTACCGACGCAAGTACACTGCTCAACTCTAACACTAGACGCGATTACCTTGTCGGTACGCTGCTGGCGGACTGCCCATGATGTGTGTAAATACCCGTGAAAAGTGAAAGCGATCCGCAAAGCCGCATTGTTCGGCGATTGTTTCAATGTTCGATGAATCAAAGCGAAGCATTTGTGCTGCACGGGCAATCCGTCGTTCGCGAATAAATTGAGCTGGTGACTGCCCCAATTGCTTACCAAAACTTCGCACAAAATGATCCCTGCTCAAATGACATTCTCGAGCAAGATCATCATTATGAATGGGTTGTCCAAGGTGTTTATCAATATAAGCAAGTACACCTGCAAATTGATGCGTCTTATGTATGAACTCGTGACAGGACGCTTGCTGTTGGGGTGCTAATCCTTCCCATGCCAGACTCACTGCAAGTTGCAGTAGCGCGTGAATTCGGCTGCCAACCACTATTGAATCTATCTTTATCTGATGGACCATGCTCATCGCTGATCGGCATACGCTCAACAGCATCGCTGACGAATCAAGCTCAATGGGTGTCGAAAAGAGCTTGCGAATAAAAATTCCCGGTAAACCATCAAGATCAAAATGGACAAAAAAATGTTCCAAGCCCGTTGTGTTCTGACATGAAAAATGCACCCAAGCTGGAACAAGATACACACGATTGGCGGCCAGACGAAAGGCTGAACCATCCCTTAAAACCAAGCTGGCGCCATCACGTTTATTGACATACAATCGCCAAAAACTGCTGCACACATCTTCTGCATCCCACCCCCGGTCTATGAGCAGGCTTCTGCTATCCAGAATCTGTATAGACAATGGATCTGTTATGTGATTGGTTCTGTATGGCATGATCTGCCGACAATTCTACAGGTTGATTCAGTCATATCAACAACATAAACAGATATATTGTTGCCGTTATCAAACATACCCGCAAGTCCATTTCTGACCTAGGATTTTGCTACCGGATTAAAACCATTCAAAACATGGAGCTAAGCGTGAGTAAAAGTAAAGGCCAACACCTTCTACGTGGACAAAATAACAGTAGACGCTTGCCTGTGATGGAACATCTGTCAGCAATCTCCTGCGAAGCAATTGAACATTTCACATACATCAATCCCATTGCTCAGCCTCAGCGGCTCAATGAAGCTTTTGTGAAGTTGGCTGAGGTCTTTGAAGTGGATTTACTATGGGGTGGCGGATTGCCCAATGTTGGACGTGAAATTTTTGACTGGGCAGATGGGCAGACCGTCAAACGCAACAGCCAAGGACAGGAACAAGTGCAATGGGGTATCTTTGGAGCAGCTCATCAGGAAGATGGCAGGCACTTCACACATATCCCAAAACCACAGTCGGTTGATGAGGCGTTGGCATTCGATCCTGCCCCCTACTTCCCCAAGACCGTTGAGGAATATCGTGTTGAATTCACGAAGAGTTACCAACGCATGCTCGATTCATGTGCAGAGAGCTGTCTACCCATCCCTCACCATTATACGACTGCGTTTCACTGGCCACTTGCGATCTTTGGCTTTGAGATGCTTTGCGAAGTGGGCATGGAGGCAGATCGCTTTGATGCGCTGATGGAACGCTTTGTGGATATCTCCATTCGCATCACCAACGCATGGTCGCAAGTTCCCGGCGTGGAGGGTTTTATTCTACATGACGACCTGGCCATGACCGGAGGCCCAATCTTTGCGCCGGACTGGTATCGCAAACATATCTTTACACACTATCCGTCAATCTTCGCTCCACTTAAAGCAGCAGGAATACCAATCATCTTCACATCCGATGGCAACATTAATGCCTTTCTTGATGACATTTTTACGGCGGGTGCTGATGGTTTGAATTTTGAATACATGGTTGATCTGGAATATCTGGTTAACAACTATCCAAACAAAATTCTCATTGGCAACATGAACAGTCATATCCTCGCAGCCGGCCCGTTGGAAAGGATCACTGACGAAGTGCATCGCTGTCTAAAAGTCGGCGTTAGAGCTCCGCAGTTTGTCCTTAATGTGGGTGGGCAGATCACTCATGACATTTCCACAGCACATTTGGAACATTACTTACAAGTCCGCAAGCAGCTCAGTCGTGAACTGGTCGCTCAAACGCCTGCATTTTAATTGACCTGTACGACACCTCATGGAGACATCACAGATGACCACAATCAATTCCTCAAAGCAGAAAATCCAAATCGACAGACACAGTGGCAAAATCCCACACAGTGTTCAAAAACTCTGTGAACTTTGCTATCTGGAACACAGTATTCACCGAATGCTATGCGGATGGGGTAATCAGTTTTATGCATGGGACGACAAGGTCGCAGTCTGCTCGCATGTCTGGGATCAGGCCTGTATTGTCGAAAGCCTCCGCAATCGCATCAGCCAGTTCCCTGGAGTCACTGCGGATCAACCCGTGTCAGCTGAATTGGAAAGCCTGGTTAACACGGTGTTATGTGCCGCAGATTTTGAAGATGCTATTGATGGCATATACCAGATCGTTAATACCGTGCTGGTCAATCGGTATCTGGATTTCATTGAACAAGTTTCCGCAATCCATGATGCCCCCACGCATCAGATCATCCGCCAGATCGTTGCAACCAAGGACCTGCAACGTCGCTGGCGTAGTGAGTATCGTCAACGTGTCGCACATACAACTGACAGCGGCTATCTTAAACGTATCTCAGAACATTTTGAAAAAGTTGAATACTTAAAACAGCCAACCATATTCGATAAGCAAAAGACCGCAGCACCTCTGGGAGTCAATACGACCTTTCGCCCATTAGCTGCTCGCATTGATCCCACATGGCAGACACGTAGCGAGCACGACGTGCTTGATTGGATTGCGGTTGACTTTGCTAATCAGATCGAAGCTCGGCAACTCTTCTGGCCCATTGGATATATGCGAGAGTTGGGGCTTGCCATGAGTCAGTTACATTGGATATACGATTCACCTGACATGCCATGGGCGTTTCATTTTGACGAAAGTCGGCATCTCTGGGATGAATCGCGGCATGGCGACTCAGGCTATACACGAATGAAGGAGTTGGGGATTACGATTAACGAAGTCGGCTTTACACATTCGCGTGATCTGCTTGGCAATCGTGAAACGAATTGTGACGGCAAGACAGTCAAACCAATACTGCCAACCGATCTGTATGAGTCACTTTTTTTCATTGGCATGATCGCCGAAACCGGACACTTCAAAGTCAAACGTGAAGCCTATGCGGACTTTCGTGATGGGGGTGATCTGGCATCGGCGGAGATGATGCTCTATGACATCATTGATGAAACAATGCACGTTCAATATGCCCATCAGTGGTTACCAGCACTTGCCAAACGCGCAGCATTGGATCACACAGGTTACGAGCAACGTGCAAGCCAAATCCGCAAGCAAAAGCAACTCGAAGCAGATAATCGTGTCGCAACACTAAAACAGAAACAGAAACCGAATCACGAATCCGATCCAACTTATCAGTTGTATATGACATTACGCGATCGGGTACGTTCAAGTTGCCCTTTGAGCAATGCAGCAAGTTGCCCGATTCGCTCAGCAAAACCAATGTGATGATCGGTTTGCGGTTTCGGATCTTTTGGCAGATGATGATAAACTAGTTATACAGCTTCGTGTAATCTGTTTACAAGCCAGAGGAATTCCAATGAGTGCTCATCAGACCAAGCAGCGAAAAGCGATCACTGAAGCGATCCAAAACGCTCAGGGTCCATTACGCCCTACTGAGATCCAGTTAATTGCTTGTCAGAATGTGCCACGTCTAGGAATTGCAACCGTCTACCGAACAATCAACATGCTTCTGGAGTCCGGCGAGATTCAGGCTGTTCCCATTGCGGCCAACGATGTGCGATATGAACCTACAGGCCGCGGGCATCATCATCATTTTTTATGTCACAGCTGCAACAAGGTCTACGACATGCATGGCTGTAGTGGTCACATGAGCAAAATGATTCCCGATGGTTTTGAAATGGACGACCATGAAATTCTGATTCATGGCAAGTGTGCAGCGTGCAAAAAAGCCAAGAAATAAGTTGCTTGTCATCAGTCACTGCGGTCTAACCGTGTCTCTTGGCAACTATGGTGACAGCATGAAATGAACAACTATGTGACAATGCCCAGAGTTTGAAACTCCGGGCATTAGTCAATATGCATGAGCTGGGCATCAAATTATTTTGATCCAATCAAACCCAGTGATTGATCGAAACCGTAGCTTATTCTGTTTCGACGTTTAACAAATTAACTTGTGTTTTATCATCGTTATCATCACCAAGAAGGCTGTTTAACCAGTGACTGCCAGCTGATAATTTGGGCATGACATGCAGTTTTGCCTGTTGACTGACAAATGCCAATGCTGCCTGATTGACTGTTGTCCCAAAGGTGGCTCCGGAAGTATTACTTGCATAATTCGGTGCTGAACTACTGGATAATGTCGATGATGAAGTCGAAGACGATGTTGTAGTGGTTGTGGAGACAACAGGTCGCGTCACGTCTACAAAGACCCAGTGACGATCCCACTTGCCATAGGGGTCAGCTGCAAAGTATTGGAAAGAATCACGGACTGTTTCACCTGGCGCCAACGTGTCGAATAAACCTGTTGGGTCATAGTGCAAGGTATTATCGCCATTGATGGTTACCGTAACGCCCAAAGCACTTGTCCCCGAAGGACTGGGTACCCATGTCGCGGTTTCAATACCACTGACATGCAAGGTATCGCCATCTATATCAACGTCATTACTGAGCACATCAATATCGATTGCCGTTTGGTATTGGGTTGAAACCAAATTGGGTGCAGCGTTAATCCCATCATTGGTACCTTGTACGGTAATAGTGATGATAGCAATCGTACTTGAATCACTGTGTGAATCGGTTGCCTGATAGGTAAAGCTGACCTGTCGGGTTTCACCAACACCCAAGTCCTGGAAATCGGTACCAGGGTCAAAAGTGAATGTTCCATCACCATTGTCACTAACGGAACCTTCACCGGGGAGCGTGATGAAGTTGTAGCTTAACGTTGAAGTACTGTCATCGGGATCAACATCATCTGCATTGTAGGCGATGACCACGGGACCACCGTCTTCGACAGCCACGCCGTTAACATCACCTGCAGTCGGCGCGGTATTGGGATTGACAAAGACCAACTCGACATCGTTACCATCACCACCTGTATAGGAGATGGTTGCATCGTATCCACTAATCGTGACCGTAGCGTCTTGTGCCAAACCGTCGAAGGTTCCGTTAACCGGGTCGGCATCCAGATTATTGATGAGTGTGATGGTCTCACCACCGGAAGGTACGTACCCAAGGGTCACATCTAGTGTCATACCGTTGAGTGTTACAGGACCATTGACAACCAATTGGTCATGTTCGGTCCCAGGCGTGGTTCCATTAATCTCGACGAAAAGGGTCTGATTGCTGTCGCTTGCGATGAGTTGGTCAACTTCCAATGTGCCGGGGCTGCTACCGGGTACAAGCTTGGCATTATCCAAAAGGCTCAACGTACCGTCGATGATCCCTGTTCCGGTCAGGGTCATACTATCACCAATGGTCACATCTTCGGTGTAGGTACCGTCATTGATAATGATGGTTCCCGTTGTGGAACTGTTCAAGTTGACCGCTTGAGTAATCCGGCCGTCGGTCGTTGTCTGTTCACCAAGTGCTGTGACATAGAGTGTTGAAAAATCACCTTGGAAACCTGCTGCAATACTGGTGTCTGTACCGGTAGCCAGGTAGGGTGTAAAGTCCACTGCGCCATCCACCATCACATCAATGGTTGATTCATCAGTTGTACCGAACCAATTACCAGACGCATCAACAGTCTCGATGGTTCCCACTGAACTTGTGTCAAAATTCTGGATGGCAAGCTCAGTATTACCTGACAGGTCATTATCAAAGACTGTGAGACTGTAGTTGATAAGTAGTTCGCCAACTTGTACGCCGACACGATTACCTGTGATAAAACTATTTGTCAGTTCGAACTGGGGTAGATAGTCCTTCACATAGACACCAATATCATTGCCTGAGGAAGTCACCTGTGAAATATTGACATTTTCATCGTCTGTTAGCCACAGTCCGTAGGTGCCGTTATCGCGGATGATAGTGCCTGTCATTGTTAGATTGGTTTTGACAGCATTCAACGCTATTCCTGTATAGTCGTTTTCCGCATACAAACCGTCGTTCACAATCACTGACTCGGCACCTGTGAGCAAAACTGCAAGAAAATTGGATTGAACTATGTTGTCAGTAAAGATTACATCCTCGACATTTGTAACCCATAGCCCAAATCCGTTATTACCTTCAACCGTCGTGTTGGCAATCGTAAGGTCGTATGCATTGTCGACATCTAAACCCTCGCCATAGTTACCAGTGATAGTGGCATCTTCGATTGTGGTATTCGCTGCAATATCGTAGAGTACCACACCAATTTCATCGTTACCCGAAACGTCAGTAGTTTGAATATCACTGCCGTTATCATGGGCAATTATATTGATATCTCCTGCGATGCCTTCAATGACGATACCTGCGGTCTGGCTATAGATATTACCGTTATAGACATTGCCGTCGGTATCGGAGAAGGTTCCACCTTCAATGGTCACCGAACCACCTGCTACAAAGGGAAGCAAACCGAAGTCAAAATCAAGAAACTCATCGGGCAACAAGTCGAAGAAATCAAACGGCAGTGATAATCCGCCGACGAAATCAAAGAAGCCCCCGTAGTAGAAATCAAGATCATCAAAGAATGGGAACCCGTAAATTTCCAAGCCCACACCATAATCACCAAAATCTGCATTGTTGTTCGTCGCAGTGGTTCGAGTGAAAGTCGATTCCCCCATGACATAGACAACTGAAATTCCGGAATCTTCATTTTCAGTGTAGATACCATTGGTATCGGCCAGAGATTCAGCCAATTCGATATTCAAGCCAATAGCTTTGTTATATGAACTATTTACATCAAGCAATGCTATATCGCCAATACCTGTGAGATAAATGCCATCGACATCGTTAAATTGAGAGGTCACACGGGTCAATGTGACTTCATCGACAAAATCGATCCATATCCCATCATTCCCGGCTTTGGTAACTGTGACATCAATCAATGTTGCAGAAAGCTGGTCATAAATATCCACGCCCCAGTCATACACATCGTCTATGATGACTTGTTGAAGTATCACAGATTCGCCATACCAGAGCTCCAATCCTGAATTACCCATTTTGCTGATATTTGCATCAAAAACATCCGCGGTTTGAACACCTTCAGTTTGAATACCATGATCAGCAAAATTTTTAATAGTCAGTCCATCAATATCAAGTAGCGCACCTGATTTAAACACGATCCCAGTACCGTTACCATCTTCGATTACGGTATTTTCGATGGTCACATATCCCACATTAAAAAGACTGATACCGTCATCACCCATATATTGAATCAATGAATCCCGCACGATTAATTCATCTGTAAAGTGAGCATCAATACCATCTTCGTCTGCAAAAAAGACTTTGACTTGATTGATGAGTACTTTCCCGGCGTCCTCGATATCAATTACATCATCATCACCATTTCTTGCGGTGAGATACTCAATGGTGACATCATCAACATCTTCAATTTCAAAGACCTGTCCCAAATCCTGGCCATTGACAATAACCATGTCTGGATCCTGCGAGACACCCGTCACAGTCAGATCGTGTTCAATTCGGACATTCTCCAAGTAGATGCCATCATAAACATGTACCGTACCTGCATCGGCTACGGCATCAACACCATCCTGAATGTCATAGAACGCATCGATCCCCATCGCGGTTGCCGGCCCTGCACCATCAGGATCAGCAAACAAAGCAACCGAATCCCAGTCATCATCGACATACACATCATTGACTGTCGCAGCTGGGATCGCATAACCGAAAAAGACTTCAGTCAAGTCCGAATCGTCGACATCGTGATTGATGACATTTTCAATAAAGTCATACCCCACGAAACCAAAAGCGTTCATTTCAGCCAGAACATCTATGTTGTCATCAGCATCTTCATTGAGGTTGTTAATTGCAAAGCTCGTTGTGCCGTCGTAACCCAGGAAGTCATTAAGCCCTGCTGATGAACCATTGGGCATTGAGCCAGTCCCCAGGCCGGTGACATTATTATCCAAAGAGTCACCAGCATCGACAGTGGCATCACCATCAATTTCCAAACCCACACTAGCATTGTCAGAAAGGTCATTACTTTCAATCAATGCCCTACTGTTAAGAGCTCGAATACCTGTAACATTTGAAGTGATATCATTATCCACAATGGATACTTCAGTATTGGCACGTAAACGGATGCCATAATTATTATTATTAAAAGTACTATTGGTAATCAATCCATCGGTGTTACGAATGTAGGCACCCTGCTCATTGCCATTGGCATTAATACCGTCAATGGTTACAAAGCCGTTACCATTCTGGATAAATATGCCTGAATCAGCATTGAGTGTGTAGAAACCTGCATGAATATCAATATTGCCTTCCACATACCGAAGATGTACACCCGACACATCATTCCCCACTGCACCTGAATAGATGATATCCGTACCATCATCATGTTCCTGGAGCAGTACGTTACCACCAACACCATCTTCGACATATAAACCATATTCCTGATATTTCACGGTGTTGGCACCATCGGTATCAGACATGCGGACACCGTAGAGAAGCATATTGCCACCCACAGCAACAGATTCAACGCTTTTCTGTGCAGTTAAGCCGTTACCCAATCCGTCATTATTATTGTCATTGTTATTAATCAAGGTACGTGTCATGGTGACATCGTTGAGGATGTCCTGGAGGATGATGCCTCCGTTGTCATTAAAGTGGAAATTACCTCTAGTGTCGGTGAAGTTGTTCGCTGCGTTGACAAACAGACCTGTGTTGAAGTTATCAGAGCTTTCGACATCCGTAAGTTGGATTTCACCACCGGGGTTGTCGAGCATGACTCCGGTCCCGCCGCTACGACGCACCACCAAGTCCTCGAAGGTGTAGGTTGCTGCAGTACCTGCTGCGTTGATACCGATACCTGAAGCATCGAACACTGAAAAATGTGAGAGTGTCAGGTCGGTCACCCCACTGGTAATATCAAATCCATTTGTCGCTGTGGCAGCATCAATCACCACATCAGCCGAATCACCGGATTCACCCTGTAAAGTGAGGTTTTGATCAATGTTAATATCACCAGCATATGTACCAGCATAGACGTGAACGGTACCATCTGTCGCGACTGCATCGACACCTTCCTGAATCGTGGCAAAGGCGTCAAAACCAAATGCGGTAGCCGGACCTGCACCGTCGGGATCATCGCCAAATGACAAACCGACCCAATCATCATCAACATAGATATCGGCAATCGACACGACAGTGAGGACGACATCATTGTTGTCAGTACCGCCGACATATGTAATTCTCAATAGTGAACTACCCACGGCAAAAACAGCACCTTCAGCCAGTCCGTCGAACGTACCGGTAATGGTATCAGTAAGATCATTGTTAATGATGATGTAACTGTCACCCACGGTCGGCGTGTAGCCGAGAATGACGTTAAGTGTGCTGTCGGTGATATTGACGGTACCGGTGACGTTGAGTTGGTCATGCTCGGTGCCGACGGTGGTGCCGTCGATTTCGATATCGAGTGTAGTACCACTACCCATGACGATATTGCCGGTGTTCATGATACCGGGGCTTGTGCCAGGGGCGAGAGTTGCGCCGTCGGTGAGTGTCAACGTGCCGTCGAGATTGAAGGAACCCTTGAGAGTGACACCGTTTCCCACAATGACGTCCTCGGTGTAGGTGCCCGGGGAAACAGTTAACGTTGCACCTGTAGCAATAGCGGCCAAACCTTCACCAATGATTGCAGAAGTTTGATTACCTGATTGATGAACAGTCAACGCACTAAAATCACCTTGAAAACCTGCGTCTGTAGAGGTATCGGTGCCGGAATTTAGAATGGGGCTAGAATCAACATCACCTGCGATCATACCAACGACCGCCGCAATATCGGTCATGCCCCACCAATTGCCAGACGCATCAATTACTTCACCAGTCAGAGATGTAATGACTGCGGTATTGGCAGATAAATCATTGTCAAACAAAATGACTTCTGCCCCAGTGGGGACACCTGCATAGTTTGTCCCTGTATTAATTGCATTGATAACGGTAAAAGCAGAATCAAAGTTATTGATAAAGTTGTTGGCAATGTAGAGACTGTCACCATTGCCGATATAACCAAGATTATTTCCTGATGATTCATCAAAACTATTGATTGCCAGGACGATACCCGAGGTAATGATCTCCCCTGTAAAGCTCCCGATGTTCCCGCCGTCAATGGTATTGCGTTGGATATTGACATCACTGAGATTACCACGCACTGAAATAGCGCCCACTTGATGCGCTGAAGTCACTGTACCAGTGAGAGTGATATCGTTTTCAAAAATATTGACGGCTTGATGAGTCACACCATCCATCAGGCGTATATCTATTGGGAAAATATCGTAACCGACTGAATTGGCAATTTGTGTGAAAGTATTGTTTTGAATGGTTAATGGCACATCAAGAACTCGGACACCCAAGTCAGCTGATTCGACGAAACGGATGGCAGATAGTTTGTGATCAGTAAATGTATTGTTCTGAATCAGGATTTGATCTGTTGGGCCATTGGCTGCATCAGCATCGTTGCTGATGAAGAGTCCGGTTATATTTGAAGTGAATGTATTGTCATCAATGAATATGTTGCCAAACAATTCTGCCCTGAGCCCAACGGAGTTATTAGAGAACGTTGAACCAGTCAATGTCAGGTCAGAGATAGGTCCTTTAATACCATCATTATCGACATGGAAAGTTGAATCCGTTACGGTCAGCCCATCGATTCTTGACGCGTTGTAAAGATTAATACCATTATATATATTGATAAAATGACTGTTTGCCAGCGTCATGTTGGCGACAGTGGAATTGCTGATAGTGACACCACTAGACCCGTAACCCAAGCTTGTATTTTCTTCAAAGACAAGATCATTGATATTCAAATTGCTGATAGTTTGTCCATCAATTTGAATCGAATCGACTGCGTTTAGGATTGTCATACCAGTTAGAGAGACATCATCTGCCTGGATTAAAAAGCCGTTGGTGTTGCCACTGACAGTGACAAACGCATCCAAGGTCACCAAGTCTGAACCCGTACCGACGACTGAGACCGCCTTGTTAATGGTGATGTCATTTTCGGTGTAGATGCCGTCAAGGATATGAATGGTCCCACCATCGGAGACGGCCGCCATGGCATCGGTAATGTTGTCGAATGCATCATAGCCAAAGGCGGTAGCGGGGCCGGTCGCATCCGGATCATCGCTGATTGTGATGTCCGACCAATCATCATCAACGTAAACATCGGTAACGGCATAGGCGTCTGTGGTGATCACTACATCGTTGCCGTCGCCGCCGACATAACTGATGGTGGCATCAAAATCGACACCTCCATAACTAATTACAAAACTCGCACCTTCAGCCAAGCCGTCGAACGTGCCGATAATGGCATCGACATCATCATTGTTGATGATGGTAAAGCTGTCACCGGTTGTGGCGGGGTAGTAACCTAGTGATGTGTCAAGTATCACACCATCAATATCGACGGTGCCGGAAATATTGACCTGGTCGTATTCTGTGCCGACAGCTGTACCTTGAATTTCGATTTCAAGCGTACTTCCCGACGCCATCTCCAGATCACCCGTATTGATAATGCCTGGGGAATTTCCGGGGGAAAGTGTGCCCGTGTTGGAAAACAACAAAGTACCATCAATGGTGAATTCACCTGTTAAAGTGACAGATGCATGGACATGGACATTTTCTGTGTAAGTGCCCCCGTCAACATAAATCACACCTAATTGGGTATGAGCGTTAATGGTCGCATCATAAATATTACTAAATGCATTGTAGCCATAGATACCGCCGGTCGTGCCTGAATCTCCCTCAGCGAAACCGCTGTTTGCAAGTGAAGTATAAAGTGTATTAGCAGTGGTATATAACTCGGTAAAATCTGCATTTGCCCAGTTGGAGTAGCTTACTGCACCTCTTGTTCTTTGGATAATACCATTGATGCCATCATATCCTGCTTTACTGATGGTTCCAAAGTAGTTGCCATTGTGATGCACTGTATCGTCGGTTTGATTATCCAAGGCATATTGATTGAGGAATCCAGACAGATCGTTTCCAGTAAAGTTCAGATTACTGATCCCGGTATTGTCTTTATCCGGCTCGCCAAAGCGGACACTGGTTTGAGCACCGGTAATGACATTGTCAATGATGGTCAAACCATTGAGTGTTGCAGGATGCGTGGCATAGCTTCCATCATCACGGGTCTTGATTGCCAAGCCCACACCATTCTCCGGATTGGCCGTACCTGAGTCGGTGATACTGGCGTTTTGAATGGTAATATTTTCGTAATCATAATACTTGAGATTCAGGTCTATCCCCGTTGGCCAGACTTCGTAACCTGCAAGACCGTCTGTCGTACCACTGAGTGTGCCAGAGTTATTAACGGTGATGTTATCCAGCAGGGCATTGTCGAGTTTCTCGATGTACAAGCCTTTGTAGGTGTTGTCGTTGAACGTACTGTCCGTGATATTGACATTGTTGAGAATGGTATTAGAGCCATCGACTTGGAAAGCGTAGAAACCAATGTTGTTGCCATCAAAATGGGAGTCGGTGATGGTCAGTCCATCGACACTGCCATGAACGTGCATGCCTGCACCTTCGTAGTTGGTTGAGAAGGAACTGTTGTCGATAAGCAGGTCGGTGACATTTGCCGTTGCTGCAACTTCAAGGCCGTAGTCGGTTCGCTTGACACCATCGACGTTGACATCGACATCATCAATGGTGATGTAGGAAACTGTGCCATCAATGACAATACCCATCGAGGCTGCATTGTTGATGGTCAGACCGCTGATAAGCAAACGATCTGCATCTGCTGCACTGGTTCCACCTGCGGTGACGTTGATGCCGATATCGCTGCCCGCTTCGAGGATGGTTAAACCGCTACCCGCCCCGAGGAGTTGGAGGGTTTTATCGATGGTGAGATTTTCAGTGTACGTGCCAGTCTGGATATGAAGCGTATCACCGGCTGATGCTGCGTCAATACCGTTTTGGATCGAGCCGCTGAGTTGGGTGACATAAAGATTGTCTGCCACGACAATGCCCACTGAATCGTATGCTGCATCATCGATGGCATGGGTAATATTGTCTTCCAGATCGAAGAGTTCATCCAGTGACATGGCAGCGGGAAGCTTACCGTCGAAAATATTGTTGGATAGATCGACTGTGATGCCCGGGTCGTTGACGGTGACATACGATTCGCGGATGCCGGTTCCGTTTTGGAAGATGTTGTTTGCAACTGTCACGCCGGTGTTGTCGCCAACACTTGCTGTGCCCCCATCCCAGAAATAGAGGCCTGTGGAACTGTCGAAGGTGTTGCCGGTGACAGTGGTATTTTCCGCAGTATCGATAACATAGCCGATGCGTGTGTTGGTGATCAGGCTGTCGGTGATCTGGTTGTTCACGGAGTTGGGGTTAAGGTAGACACCATAGAAGGTGTTGTCGTAGACATTTTGAGTGAAGACGTTGTTGGTTGTGCCTGCAATACTGGTAACGATACCGTTCTGGGAGACGGATGGATCGGTGCCTTGGAAGTACAGATTTTGTACGGTGGTATCAACAGCACCACCGCTGACAAAAACCCCGAAGTATTCGAGGGAAGCCACGGTAAAGTCCTGCATAAATAGTCCGTCGATGGTGGTACCTTCGATGTTATGATCAATATAGATACTTCCGTGGATGACTGTTTCGTCGGTAACATCCACATTATCACGACCACGTGCATCGACGCCAGCTTGCGTTCCCAGAAGGGTTACATTGTCTTTATTGATGGTGATCGTTCCTTGATCGTAATCACCTGCTGCGATGTGTACGATCCCGCCTGTATCGACTGCATCAATAGCATCCTGAATATTGGCAAAGGCGTCAAATCCAAAACCTTGCAATGGTCCAAGGCCGTCAGGGTCATCGCCAACCGCCAGTCCGGCCCAATCATCATCGACATAGACATCCGGTAATGTGTAGGCATCGGTAGCGATCACCACATCATTACCATCGCCCCCCACATAGGTGATGGTGGCATCAAAATCGACTCCGCCATAGCTGATGACAAAGCTCGCGCCTTCGGCCAAGCCATCGAACGTGCCGGTAATGGCATCGGTATCATCGTTATTAATGACGGTAAAGCTGTCACCGGAGGTTGAGGGGTAGTAACCCAGAGTCAGATCGAGTGTGGCGTCTGTGATATCGACGGCGCCGGTGACGTTGACCTGGTCATATTCGGTGCCGGGGGTGGTGCCGAAGAGTTCGATGGCCAGCGTGGTGCCTGCGGTCATGGTCAGATCACCGGTGCTGATGCTGGCGGGGGAGTTACCGGGGGACAACGTGATGCTGCCGTCAAGTGCCAGCGAGCCATCAAGATCAAAATCACCACCGATGGTGATGTTGCCATTGAGTGCAATAGCGCCGGTGTACTGGCCGTTAAGAATGAATGTGCCGTTCGTGCCGATCACTGCTGAAAGACCTTCACCCAATAGTGAAAAGGAATCGGTTTGCGAGCCCTGTGTGTGAACGGTGATATTGCTGGTGTCAGGTTGGAAGCCGAAATAATCAGGCAAGTAATAATACTCAGGATAAGTGTATAAGTCGGTACCATTGTTGAGAATGGGCGAATAGTCCACATCGCTTGAAGCATTGGCTGTGAGATTGGCTCCGATCAACGCCAGATCAGTGGTTCCCCACCAGTTGTTTGAGGCATCAATTTCCACGCCACCGTAATTTGAGATGGACGGGCCGTTGGCATCAAAGCTGTTTTCGTTGGCAACCACGCCCGCGCCAGGAGCGCCCAGGCCGATGTGTTCAAAGGAGTTGTTTGCGAAAAAGTTGTTGGCGATAGTGAGATTGGTCGCGTTGTCTGCGGACATACCCACAAAGTTGTCATGGATAATATTGTTGAGTATCTGCACCCCATCGCTGCCGGCATTGATATACATGCCACTAGTCCAGGCGGAGATGTCGTTGTTTTCGACGGTGAAGGATCCAACGGGACTGGACGCGACGATACCACGTGAACCGCTAGCATCCGTGCCGATGATAGCGTTATTGGCAATTGTGTGACCGGTGGTGCCGGCTGCCAGATGGACAGCGGTGATGTCGCCAATACCCGCAGGCCCGACACCGTTGAGAATGGTTAGTCCTGCGATGGTGACATTGTCACCCTGAACACGGAATCCTCCGGTAATTTCTGCTTCACCATTACGTGTGCGTGTTGAAGAATCCAGTTTGGCAAATTCACTACTTGGGCCGTACACAGTGATGTCATTGTGCGTGATCGTAATGTCAGCATCGTATTGACCGGCAAGTATGTTGATTGTTGAACCATCAGGTGCGTTTTCGATAATTCCTTCAATCGCGGTTACGACTGTAGTTCCGCCGACGAGGTAAGCACCACCATTAAAGTCGTTGTCAAAATCGGTGATCTTGTTGTTGATGGAGGTGTAGCCGTTGATGGTGCCAATCTGGGTTTCGAGCATGGACGTGTTATCGCCCATGTTGGTGCTGTCGAAGGTGTTACCTTGGATGGTGGTTGCACCACTGCCGCGGACACGCAGAGCAGCACCGTATCGCGTTGTAGTGCCTGCAAAGGTGTTGTTGATAATGACGCTATTTTGCGCGTCGAGGGTAACCAGCGTGTTGCCTTGCTCGGCACTATCAGTATTCAAGCCACCTGCTGTTCCGGTGATCTGATTGTTGGTGAAAAAAATGTTGTAATTGCTGGATCCCGAACCACCGCCGAAATTGACGAGTTGGCGCGGGACATTATCCAAACTGAATTGTTGGCTAAAACCTTCGCCTGCAGGATTGGCACCATTGAATGTCTGGCCGGAGAAGATGTTATTGTCCACCAGAATATTGCCAACCGAGGCACCGTATTCAGTGAGTAATCCAGCTTCACCGTTGGCAATAATATCGTTACCTATGATGTTCATACCTGAGTGTGAACCTTGCAGGTAAACAGCTGCGTTTTCGATGCCCGGGGCACCGTTGTCAATACCCAGAATGCTAAAGCCCTGGCCTACGTCACCGATATTGACTCCACTTGTGGCGTTGGAAATGGTGATCGCACCCAGTGCGCCCTCGCCGGAGATACCGTTGATAAACGTCACATCACGGCCATTGTCTGAGAGTAATGTAAGGTTCTGGGTGATACTAATATTTTCAGTGTAAGTACCGTCAGCAACGTGGATCGTGCCACCCACTTGCAGGTTGTCAATGGCCTGCTGAATAGTAGCAAAGGCGTCGGTGCCGAAAGCCGTAGCGGGGCCAGCACCATCTGGATCATCGCCTATGACCAAAGCTGCATAATTATCATCGACATATGCAACCGTCAGATCACCTGAAAGCAATACGCGGTTCTCAAGCGACTCACAAATCGGCCCGGTAGCGTGTCGCTCGGATCGAACCGTTTTAGCCTGTTGGACGCGTCGTGTTTTACGATGTTCGGAAAATCTGTGAATCAAACGCTGGCAATATTCGTATGCAATTGAACTTGCAGACATGCGTGCTCTCCCGGTAATTTCAGATCATGCATATCAAGGTTTACATGGATTGACACGCACGAACAAGTCTTTAATTTTTCCTACGCTGTTAAGGAAGTACGCTTCTACATACTCCTCTCCCCCAAGACAAATAATCTACCATTGCTTTAAATATAGCTTGTTATTGTGAGCAATTTGTTTATAGCCACCGATAACATTTATATTTTACGGTCGTGGGGTTTAACGGTGATTATTATAAAAAAGATTCATTTTTTAGAATAATTAATTTGCAAATTTCCAAAGTATTACTCCCTGCGCAGCCGCTACAATCGCTACAGGCGTCACATATTTCTTATCTTTTGTTCGTGATAATCAAAAAGTGTTAAAGTCATCCTGACCTGCCTTAAAAATTCCTGTTCGTGTTTGACAACTCGGATGAATAGCACTCACTCGGATTGCGCGATGAATTTTGTCGTTTAACAATAATTGCATACATGGAGGGTACTGATTGATACGACGCTATGGACAAACGAACTAAACTCAGCAGTGCCCACGACACATGCCCGTGTAACCAACCCACCATTGTAAAACTCCACAAGATGCCATCTTAATGACTCGTTTCTTCGTGACTTCAATAGCTCAAGCCCAAGCAAAAACGCACTGCAGGTGCTATTCAAATGCAGGAACCAACCTAAGTCCATATCAATTTCAAACACGCTTCAAGTAATCAACCCGATCGCGGGGTGCCTTACGCGCATCATCACGACTCAGATTCGGCCAATCAAACTGCAAATGATTCATTGTTTTTTAAATAAAAGTTAAATCAAACGTTTGACAATGCGTTCTAGAGGGATAAAATCAGGCATCGTCTACCCATTTCATGGCCTATTCGTGCGTCAAGCCATTCCCGCGGTCTGAATAAACAGGTGATGTCAGCATGTTCAAAAAATGTCTCCACCGTTTGATTGTAAACCACGCGTCTTCATTCGCTTTGAACAAAAAATATAGAAATGGCTTTACACTCATTGAGCTTTTAGTGGTCATATCGATCATTGCATTACTCATATCCATTTTGCTCCCAGCTCTCTCCGCTGCGCGGGCATCGGGACGCACAGTCAAGTGTCTTAGCAATCTTCGACAACTGGGTTTGTCGATTCATGCCTATGCTGCGGACAACAAAAATTTTGCAGTCCCCCAAGGCTACCGCGGAGCGAATGCTGGAGGCCCCACGCATCCAAGCTACTATGCCGGCTGGGAAAGCGCGATGTTTTATGACCACATGTTTCTTGGGCAGTATACGGATCGCAAAGGCACAGCAAGCTCACCAAAAGGTGCATCACCAGCGGGTGGAGGGATGTGGAACTGCGATGCAAATGACTCGCGCGGCATCAGCTACGGCATGATTTATCGCAATGCGACCAATGGTGGCGGTCAATTTTTTGCACACATCAATTCGCCGACCGGATGGTCGCGTTTGAGGCGCATTGCCGAAGCGACAAATCCCGCCAAACTATTAACATTTATGGGACAAGATGGTGGACGCCTGTCGATCGACTCGTCTTACACCAATGCCAAGCTCTATGCCAATCAAGGAAATCTGCCTCCCGGCACATCCTGGAGTCGCGATGTCGTGCTAGGCCGCTACAACCATCGCGCCTGGCATGCACCGGGCAACTATGCCTCGGCAAAGGGAACGAACATGGCCTTTGTCGATGGTCACGCAAAGACCGTTGTCAATACACCCAGCGATGTCGAAGGATATGTGTGGCTTAATCCAGCAATCGGTGTTGAGTTTGATCTGACCCAGTAATTCAACTTAATCCAATCCTTTACTTGCAGGTTCTGCTCTATGTCCAATCTCTTAACTCGCCAATTGGCTGCGACGTTGCCTTGTCTGTTACTTGCAGCAATCACTTCAATCACCTTTGCTCAAGACACAACAGGCAACCAGTTGCGAAACCTGGCGGGTATCTCTTCCAAAGAACGCAATCCAATCCCCAGGCAAACGGTTTGGCCTCACCGAGCAGGTCAAGCAACAGTCTGCACATGGAAAGATGACAAACTCGCAGCGGTCACGATCACCATTGATGACAACACCAAACCCGATCATTCATGGTGGCTTGAGCAAGGCGAAAAGTACGACATCCCCCTGACATGGTTTGCAGTCACCGGGGGCATCTCCGTTCGGAATCCAAACTTCACCGGCACATGGGAAGACTTCCAAAAACTCGTCGATGCAGGTCACGATGTACAATCCCATGCAGCAACACATCGCAGTAAAAAAGCCAACTGGCCAGTCGATAAAGATTACCGTGTATCCATTGACCATTTAACTGCCAATCTCAAAGGCACCCAACCCCTGACACTGGCTTATCCCGGCGGTGGCTTGCCCAATGATCCGGCGGTGGCCGCGACGATGTTTGCTGGAGCTCGCGGAACACGTGGCACGGTCAACAGCGCATCGCCTGACTATCTGGATGTCCATTCATGCAGTGGTTCCAGATCGTTTGATGTCCCCAAAGGTGAACGTGGGGACTTTGCAAGCCTTGTTGCAAAACTCCAACCCGGACATGGTAAAGACCCGATTCCTTGCTGGTATTCAGTGCATTATCACGGTGTTCATTACAACGCCAAGTGGCGGGATAAAATTGAACCTCATGCCATCCGACTGATGCAATATATCAGTGACAATCGCGATTTGATCTGGCCAACATTCTTCCGTCATGCGGTGCTTTATGGACAGCAACGCGACACTGCGACGCTCAAAACCGTCAGTAGCACTGCTGATGAATTTACTATTGAACTGACAGATCGCATGTATGATGCCTGGTACGATTTCCCATTGACAATCAAAGTCCGCCTGCCCCAGAATTGGCCCAACATACAAGCAACTCAAGCTGGCAATCCAATCAATGTAAAGGTCGTTGAACATGAAAAAGCAATGTATGCGTTGGTCGATGCCATACCCGATCGGGGCCTGATTGCTCTAACAGCAATCACAGGTCAACAATGATATTTCAATCAAACTGGATACTTACGATGCAACGTCTATTTTGTATTCTTATTTTCTCGTTCTCAATTAGTACCATCGTGATCCAAACGATCAAAGCCGATGACATTTTTCCAGATGAGTCAGGCACCATCCCCATCGCTGCATGGGATGTGATCCCAGACCAGATTATCGACCAGCCGTTTCACGCAGGCGTCATCGCTTTTCACGAAGTAAGTGTCAGTGTGCATTTCACCATCAAGTCCAAAGATCAAACAGTCGCACAACTTCAAGTCGACTCCCCCACACTCAACCCGCGGACCGGCGTCTGGGAATTTGTCCTGCCGATTGATCCAAAGCAGATTCCTGATGGGGACTTTCAGGTCATTGCCACATGCACACCAGGCGGCCAAGGCAATCGCGCGGTGACCTTGGAACCACTGAATCTCTTTGCCAATCATGCCAAGAGCCTTGGCCCGTTCAAGACTGTTTATGCCGATGCCGATACGGGTGATGACAACTCTCCAGGCACACAAGCCAAACCCTTTAAGACACTGGCCAAAGCCGTCAAAGCCGCTGGAGATGGCGGGACAGTGCTCCTTGGTGCAGGCGAATATTCGCCACATCAAATTCGTGCAGGTCTAAATCGAAAATACTGGACAACCATCGCCCCGACTCTAGGAACCCAAGTCCAGGATGTGCAAATCAGCAGTGGTCGCCCCGGCACACAACGCCTGCGGTTTGAACGGATCACCCTCTTTGCAGACAAAGCACAAGGCAAGTACAACACCATCATTGCTGGCGAAAACGGCAAGACACAAGTCTGGCTCGATCAATGCGTCATGCTCAATAAACAAGGACGCTGGAAAGGTAACGTCAATGTTCTGGGCAACCGCTATGTCTCATACATCACCGGCGGACTTAGTACGCAACTCAACAACGGCCCAGCTGCCAGACTCATGCGAAACCATCGCGTCGAACATATCACATCCGATGCATTCACCAGTGTCGCGGTGGCAATCAACAGCACTGTTGTCGATATCGACCGTGGTCCGACATCTGCTCATCCGGACTTTCACCAATCCCATGTCGCCAAGCCAGACCAGTTCAACACCAATCGCATTCTCTATAACGTCCGTGGTATCGACTGTATTGCTCAAGGATTCTTCGGGTTGAACCTCAAAGACTCAGCCTTCGTCAATTGTCTGTATGACAAAGTGCAAGGCAATTACTACCGCTCTCAATACAGTGGCAAACTCGACCATGTCCTGTTTTTTCACATCACCCTCCCAAACCAGACATGGCTTTGGCGGAGCAATCTCAAAACTCGCAACTGCTATATCCTTAACTCACTGTTCCAATCCATGGGAACCATGAAAGGCGCAGATGTTTTAGGAGTCACCATTTCAGACACCCATATCATGGGTAAAAACAGCATGAGTAAAACAGCCCACCTCACTGTTGGTTCGCCTATGTTTATCAATGCCCAGGAAAACAACTTTGCCATCCCCACGTCCAGTCCTGCTGCTGGTAATGCCCCACGCCTGCAAACCGTCCCAGCGGATATCAATGGTAAAGCAAGGCAAAATGACAAGGTAGATCGCGGTGCCTTTATCGCCGAGTAACATACCTTGCATCAATTTGATTAGATATCGAACGTTAAATATCAATGGTTTGACTTGAGAGATTAAGACTACTACAGTTCTGAGTTGACGCACAGGCAAATCAGGAACCGATCGCCATGGCAACACTCAAAGACATCGCTGAACACTGCGACTTGTCAATTTCTCTGGTCTCCAAAGTACTTAACAACAAAATGGGAACCAGCAGTGCCAAGCCGCAGGTCGTCAAGTCAATCCGTGAAGCTGCAAAGGAACTGGGCTATCGCAAGAACCTCTCTGCGGAAGCACTGCGTAGCGGGAGACACAATGTCATCGGCGTGTTCATGCATCACTTTGGGCGCCCTGGTACCGGGCTGACCGAAAGCATGCTTCAAGGCATCTCCCGCGCCTGTGGTAAACTCCATCAAAGTCAAACACTGACCTTCTATCACAATCAGGAGGAGTTCCGTGCCGCAGCATGGGCTTATCATTCCGGAACAATGGATGGCGTGATCGTATCAGGACTGCCTCACGTTGAACTCATCGAAGATTTGAAACTCATGCGACAAGGTGGCTTTCCCATGGTCAGCATCCACCCCAAAGCCATTCTCGGGCAGGATGTCCCCAATGTCGGCATTGATGAAACCAAACTCACGTATATGTCAACAAGTTGTCTACTCAATAAAAAATGTAAAAAATTACTCTACGTCGGTTCAATGGATGAACGACAACCCGGTTTCATTTCTGCCATGAAAGACGCTGGCCAAACAGTCAGCCAAGATCAAATCATTGATAGTCTTTTCACCTTTGAAAGCGGTCAACAAGTTGCTGCACAGATCATCGACCGCAATCTGGCGTTTGACGGGATCGTGGTCGACTGTGATGAAACCGCAGCAGGAATCATGTCCGCGTTGCTTGCGCGAGGTTACCGTATCCCCCAGGATGTAAAAATCATCGGCATCGACAACTCACCGTACTGCCACTTCCTGTCCATACCGTTAAGTTCCGTCTGTCAGCGTCCAGTGGATCGCGGTGAAATGGCGGTCAACCTGCTAAGCCAACTCATCGAACATCAACCTGGCGTATCCAGCCATGTCCATGAACCACAACTATACGAACGCCAATCCACAGGTTAATCCTGCCACATCAGTATCAACATTGAATACAAATCACCCCAAATAAAGTCCGGCAAGGATCAGTATTTAACCGAACCTCACCGGACTTGGTTTTTGTAACACAACACAACTTCAACATTCAACGACCATAGACACAAACGTTGTCGAAGCTGATATCACATCGTGCAGAAGCACCATCGGCATTGATAAACAAACGACGTGCCCCGCTGATGACAGGCGTATTGTTACGCACCATCGCATACTCATTGGCCTGACTCTCACCATAAGCCATCACGGAAATCAAGTTGGTTTGACCTGCAATGGAGGCCGGCGGAATCTTAAATTCAATGCGATACCAGACACCTTCGGTCAGACTTTGCAACGTGGTTGTAACACCTGCATTATTACTGGTGATCGTGGCACCGGTGGTAGTCTGAGCAATCGACAGGTTGGCGATGGTCTGGTTTTGCGAGTTGGTAAATAATCGCATATGAACCTTCCCCGAAGGATTGTCCATGTGATTGATACGCATATCAAACGCCATCACAGCATGTCGATCACCGTCGGGTTCGGTGTTATAAACCGTGGCTTCGAGTCTTGATCCACCGGCGGTCACATTGTCAAAGAACAACATGGAATTGCTGCCACCCCCAAAGTCCGACGGCTGTGGCACAACACAGACATCACGGATACCGCCGACATTGGATTGATTATTGGTAGTCCAATTGACTGGGTCCGTACCAAGTGCAGTCCGAGCAGACGTGTTGACGGTGTCGTTTTCAAAACTGCTGTTGTTCGACAACGTTTGCACGCCTGCTGGCAGTCCAGTGGTGATAAAGACATTGTCCAAATTCATATCCACACGATCACCACTGGTTGCGGTATTGATATACAAACGTTTTATGCCTACATCGGTTGGTGATGCGGTACGTTGAAGGCGATAGGTTTGCCCTACGGCTTCACCAAAGCGTTTGAGATTGACTGTGTAGTCCGCATAGGCCAACGATGGGTCAGGGATACTGATCGTGATGCGATACCACTGATCCAGTTGCAGGTATTGAATGTCTACAAGCGAGCCATCACGACTACCGCGTAAGCGGGCAGACGTTGGGGTAACATCCAATCGCAGGTTAAAGAGTTCGTTTTGCCCAAAGACTCGGAAGTAGACTGTGCCGTTGCCTGTAGCTTGGGTATTGATACGCAGGTCCATGGTGAGTGTACCATCGGACTCTTTATCCAGTTCTGTAAAGCTGTTGGTTAATGCCAAGCGTGATGGCGCGGTGGTACTGGTATCCAGAAAGTGCATGGATTGGCTGCCCCCAAAGTCCGACGGATCAGACACGACGGTGACACTTTGCATGCCCCCCTGTGTAGATTCGCCTGAAGGTGTCCAACCTGCGGGTGTTGCATTTATCGTGTCACTTTCAAATGTCGCATTGGCGATACCTTTGTGATAATTGTTATTCAATACCAAATCGTAATCCGCCAACTCACGGTAGTCATCGTAGACATCGGCATATGGCAGCAGTCCAATCGGGGTTTGGTCTGCATAAGGTTCACGTCCATTCTTGCATTCCAATGTGCTTAACGTTGCGGTATCCAAAGTAAACACCGGCGGATCGGTCAGTGATGAAAAGCCAGTTCCCAGAAACAGCATGTTCAAGGCACTGGTTCCATTCTGATCAAAGATATATCCACCCGTTGGCGCATATGCGACTTTGTTACGGGTATGTGCAATACGCCCGCCGTATCCATCGACGAGTAAGATATTTTCATCATTGGTATGCATTTTAAAACCATGGATACTGATGCGCCCAGAGCCGGTGTTATCGCCGGTGGCTTTGAGGGAGTAGATACAATTTTCGCTGTAACGGTCACCGATAATCAGGTCTTGATTATCGCGGACAGTCACGTTGCCGGTGTTCAAAAAGACAATACCAGTCATGCCGGTCTTGGCTGAGTTGCCACCGATATTAACTTGACCATCGAAGAACGTGCAGATGTTGGTGGCTTGTGAACAATTTTCGAATGTTAAGTAGCCAGCATAACGTCGCAAATTCACCAACGCGCCTGTGGGTAACGATTCAAACTTGATACCTTTGTCACCATCATTGGTTGTGACATGGCCGTACTGCGTATAACCCCAGACACGATCGAGTGTGATTTTTTGCGTGCCGCTACCACCGGTCATATAAATATCGTAGGTGTTGTCCAAGTCGTTTGCTGCCTCAAAACTCAGCAATTCAATGACGACATCCTGCGGATTACTCACGCTCATGATGCAGCTGTTGGAGCCACCATCCCAGTAGAGTCTTGATGAGTAGCCACTACCGCCAACGTAGTATTCTCCGCCATCAACGATCAGCGGACTGGTGATGCGATACTTGCCTGCGGGAATGTAGGCAATGGCCCAGTTCCCGGCAGCGGCGGCGGCATCAATGGTCGCCTGAATCGCTGCCGTGTCATCAGCCACATTATCGCCAACCGCACCATATGCCATCGCATCAAAAACCTGGCCGGGGATTCGAACGGATTGCCTGAAAAATCGCTGATGCGGCGAGATCAACGAACGGTTGCGTAAACCAGCCGGAACACTGCTGGCCTGATAATTGTTACTCGGTGTGTACTCATCTGTACCGGTCTCAAACTCGTTGGCTGAAGTGATCAACTGCTGCGTGTAGTCATTGCGATTGCCCAGCAGAATTGGCGGAACACTTGTCGGCGCATCTGAAAAAACCGTGTCATACACCTGATTGGTTCCAAGATGCACATAGTGAATCGCCCCATCAGGATCCGTCCAACCCCCGACTTGACAGTCCTGCACATCCACGGATGTGGTGAAGCGATTAAGTACATCACCGGAAATAAAACGGGCTGAACCATAGGACGTACTTCGACGAATGGAATGCGGAACATCATTGCCATATTTAAAGTCCGTCTCGGTGCTGGCTTCAAAGTGACATTGGCGAATGGTCGCATTGCCTTTGTCTGCATGGATGCCGATACCATTGTGAATGAATTCACAATCAAGGATGTTGATGTTGTAATCGTTCCATGCGTAGATACCCAAACCCACGCCACAGTCTCGGAAGATGCAGTTGGTGATTTCTGATTCGGAGATGTAGGTTGTCCCCTGGCCGGTGCGCATACCATGGCTTGAAAAACCTTTGAACTCAAGATAGCGATAGGTCAGTTCACTTTGGCGGGTGACCTGGTTAAGGTCGATACCGATACCTGCTTTGTTATTGGCATCAAAGACAAAGCCGATGAATTGGTTGCGATGTGATCCGATATCCAGAAGCATCGTGCCATCAACTGCACCATCCCACTTCAACACCGTGGTCTTGCCATGTCCGATGAATGCGACGTTATCGCTGTACCAATCCTGCGTCCCCACATCGAGTGTCTGGGTAATGCGATAGGTTCCCGGTGGGAAGTAGACGGTTTTAATGCCCTGGGTTTTGGTCATGTTGATTGCAGCCTGAATCGCCGTGGTGTCATCAGCAACACCATCACCTACCGCTGCTGGCGAGACATCCGTTTTGACATTGACCCAGTCGGACCGCTGCGTCCAGTTGAGTGTGGGCAACTCAAGTGCTCGTACGGTCTGCGTGAACATACCTAGTAAACAACACAACACAAAGCCTGTCAGGAAGTCTTTTTTCATGCGTGCCTCTCTGTGGATGTAGAACAAGTGCCAACAGCAAAAGGCGTGCTGAAACATTGGATTCAACGGTCAATCCGCTGAAGTCCAATGCATCAACACGCCCCGGCTGTCGTGTAAACAGGTTTTCAAATCACTGCATGCGTTCAAGTCGAATGGACTTGATTCTTGGTGTATAGCCTTTGTATTTTTCCCAGACATGATGTCCGTTACCGACAAAGATAAGCTTGTTAAGTTGCCCGGGCTTAAGGTGTCCATCAACACGAAAACCGATGGGATGCCATTGGCTGTTGCGGATATAACCATCGCGGCCAATGAAGACGCCGTTGACTTCTGAACTGTTGCGACCCTCAGCCGGTTCGATGACCAGTCGGACGGCTTTACCTGCCCATGCGGATGGAATCATCACATTGCACTGCAAGCCAAAGTGTCGAGGACCGTTGATCGGGATGGAAACCGACTCGCTGGTTTTACCCCAATCGGTCATGGCAACCCATCCGTCATTGACAGTGAGACTTTCCACCGCAGCAGGTGATTTACGGAGATACATGCTGCCACCGGGACCACGTGTTAACCCATCGGCTTGAACCTGCATGGCAAGATCAAGTTGATTGTTTTGGATCAAGTTTGTGACATCAAAGAGAAAGTGACGAGCAAGTGAGTCGTCAAGTACTTTGCCGTTGACCCACAATTTGCCTTTGCCTCGCAGGCCAATACTCCATGTACCACTGAGTCCAAGGTAGATGCTTGATTGACCATCAAGCCAATCGGCTGGCACATCAATGCGTTTGCGATATTGCACACATGTAGCATCCGTCCAACCATTGGCACGCCATGTGCCTGTCGCGCCGTTGATCCAATCTGCTGAAGCGGGTTGTGCGTTGACCCATTGTGCATCATCTGGATTTTTCGGATCAATGCGGACTTTCCAATCCCTGGTGATGTCCTTGCCAGCTTCACCCAAACTCTGAGCAATGGCCTTGGCTTCAATGGCAACCTGCTGGGCAAGTGAGGATGAGACAGGTTCCAGTGCTCGCCAATGTCCCCACTGAACGTTTAGCCAATGAAGCGGCGCGGCGAGTCCGACATTGGGGCGAACCACGGCAAACTGTCGGATGCCGTAGGGGGCAATCCCCTGCGTGCCCAGATCAATCTGCCCATCCACCACCATGGCGGACACATCAGGTGCCCCTTGCACAGACGGTTCAATCACATGGGTATCACCACGAAGCTGCATCGCCAACTGCACATCAATGCGGTCATCCACTTTCCAATTCTTATCACGAATCCCCAAAGCGTTGGCAAAGTACACGTCATACAATCCGTTCTTGCTTTCGCGACGTTCAAACCACACGCGCGGATCACTGGATTGCGTCTGCGGCTTGACGCCCAATGATGCGAGCATTTCCTTGAGATAGCCTTGGCGGACTTTGTCGTTTAGCCATTGGCCCTGCACATCACGGAAGCGATAGGCAAATGGCGTTCCAACAAGAATGAAGCGACCAGAGCCGCGTTTAACTTGCACGATCGCCATCGAACCATCTTCCCAATAAGCAATCGGTGTTGCATCGCTGCCTGCTTTATGAATTTGAATCGCACCGGTTCGCAGGACATCCATGTAGTCAATACTTACGCCACTACCTTCACAGGTCTTGCCTTTTAGCGATGGGATGAGATTCTGCTCTTGGGTGAATTTGAGTTTACCAAGAGGCCACTTGTGATAGTTTTCTTCGGTAATCAGTGTCGGTTTGACGGTTAATCCAAAGGCATGGGCCAAAGGATAAGTCCAGCGTTTGGTCGGTTCGTGTTGACCGGTTTGGAACATGGCAACGAAGGTGCCACCGTCAGTGACATACCTGGTGACCGCATCCACAATGGGTTCATCCATCACGGTGGTCGCCGAGTCCATGATCACATCAAGCTTGTCAGCAAGCCCACGTTCAAGTTCCATCCCATCGACAAGGACGGGGGTCATACCAAGTGATGGTAAAGAACCGCGAGACAAATCCCAACTCCAATGCGTGCCATCGTCATAGCGACTGTCCTGACGAGTATCACGCAATAAGCCAAAGGTCGGATCAAGCAGATCGGTTTTACCAAGCGTTCGCAGAAGGTATTGGTTCTTCTTCCACCATGCGACCACTTCGGGATATCGCCAGAAGTCACGTGTAAAGTCGAAGACGTAATCATGTGCATCTTGAGACTCGGCAAAGATCATACCAAACAGATGCTGTGCTTTATTGGGGGTATTGGACGGACCTCCGGGTTCACTGGAAGTCGGCAGGCGACGCAGCAGTGAATAGCCTTTGTAATGCATGGGGCGATAAAACGAACCTTCGCCAGTGAGTTGCGGATAGGCACCGTAACGCTCCATGAGATCCAAAGCTTCACCTTGCATAAAGTGCGGCGTCATCAACTTGATTGGACGCACCGGATCGACACTTCGCATCACCTGCAATGTATGGGTTAACGTTTGAACTTTTTCCCAGACCAGGTAGTCACGCCAATCCAAAAACTGTTGATTCAAATGTGCATCTTCAAAGGGGAAGTCCTGACCTTTGACATTGCTGATGAACACGCGATAGGCAATCCGGCCACCGTTGGAGTAAATGGCAAAGTGATTGTCGCCTGCCTTGAGTTGGTCGGTGACATCGACCTGCACATGTTTGGTGTAGTAGGAACTGCTTGCGATTTTGTTGGCAATTTGCTTGCCGTTGAGCCAGACACTCACCCACTTCCCTTCACGCATGGTGTAGGGCATGATATGCAGGTAGCGCTTTTGACCTGCGGTGCGTTTGAGAAAGTCGGCGGGAACGTCTTTGTTAAACCGGAACCAAAGAGGAACCTTACCACCTGTACGTTTGACGTAGGCAAGCAGGACTTTTTCGTCACGGTAATTTTCCGACCACTTGGCATCATCAAAGTCCGGCTTGTTGTAGCCAGCTTTGAGCCCCTGCTCATCATCGGTGTTATCCCATTTCCAAGGCTGATCATCCAAGTCCAGAACCTGCTGGCGACGGCCATAGAAAAAAGCAGTGTCACTGACGGGGACGTCTGACCACTGTTGATAGGCATCACGATGACCGGTGTGTGCTTCGGATAATGAAGCCAAAGAGTATTGCTTGACCAATTGCAGATAAGCGGGATACCGCGTGCGATATCCGGGAGGCAAAGAGTCAGGATCGGTCTGATGAAATTCACCATGAGGCTCCATCCATCCCAGAATCTTGGGATCGTCCACGCGGTTTGCCATGATGTGGATCAAGGCATCATCTTCGATGGTTCGCACAATGGGGGAGACGACCTGATTGGTGTTGTAGCCCCCTGCTTCAAAAAGTCGCCGTCCGCCGGGGTGTCCGTCTGGGAATTTTTCGCTGTGATGACCGGGCAGTTCCAAAGCATCGAACCATGGATTATTACCTGTTGGGCTGCCACTCCAAAGCATGTGCCGATAGGTCTTGCCTGCTTCATCCATTTGCGCAATGGCATTGTCGCCGCCAGTGGTATCGTACACACCCGGAGCGGGGATCATGGTCTGACCTTGATGATGAAGATTGCCCACTGCGGGAAACTCGGTAAACCATTTCATCTGATCCGCAGGCTTGGTGGTTGGCATCCACCAGATACCCAACCCGCCGTTATCGAAGCAGTCAAGGTATGGGGGATAGGCTTGCTCTTTGGGCGATTGCCAATTGTGGGTATCCAATGAATTGACAGTGTTGATGAGGACGGTGGCTTTGGAAGCAGAGAGTACGTGAACCTGCTTGCTAGCCACAGCAATTAACCATGTCCCGCCATGCCGGACTTCAAAGGAACGACCCTTGACACCTTTGAGTGACACGGGTTTGACTGCCCCATAATTTTGTATGTCGACGATGTACTTGGAGGCGAGGATGCCTGCTTTATCATCCGACTCGCAAGTGAAGGTCACCACGGATACGGTGTCGCCAGCAACCTGCCAATTGGCGCCAGCTGCGCTGACTGTCCCATAGCCTCGCAGTGCACGTTGGGGAACCTGATCAGCCTCGATCATCTTGCCATCGGGGATAGTAAGACGCGATATCGTTGATGCATGAATCTGCGAGGAGATGAATAGCATCCCCACCAATACAACAGTCAAACAATGTTGACTTAGTTTGAATGTACGATGTGTTAACCCCAATACCATGGACAGACTCCTGTGTCTTGATCGGACAATCTCTGCGGATCAATTTTTATACCTGTATTAAGCCAATAAACAAAGACCTGATCACGTCAAAGCGATCAGGCCTGGGATATGATTACCAAAGATAGGCCTGCTCCCACGAGCCACGCGGTGCCGACTCGTCATCATGGTAGCGATCCCACTCACCTCGTAATGGGAATGGACGATTAAGCACATGCATGTCAGCGTAGAGCATGTTGTAACTTTGACTGTTATGCGGATAGCGAACACTGTTTAATCCAACGCCCACAACACGTGGTGAATTATCCGTACCAAAGAAAACATTCAAACCTGAATCTTTCCATGTTTCAGTGCGATAGGCTGTGCCTTCGAACATGGCAAATTTGATGGACGGCTTGAGAATTTCCTCGGGTCTTGCCCCCAGAAATCGACTGTGTTCAGCACCCAAACCGCCGTCACTGCCATGGGGTGTGTAACTAGCTTCATCAATATCCGAACCGGTTCCCATGTATCGTGTCTGGGCCATGTTCTCAGGACAATTCCAAATTCCCAATTCACCTGCAGCCTTATTGATCAACTCCGAATCATCCGTCTTTGATCCATCGGGCATGACGTCGAGGATATCCTTAAACCAGCAAAACGGATCAAATGTGCTGACCCTCTCTGGATGGTTCTGCGAATTAGCGTAGGGATAACGACCAAAGTCGGTCGCATAGATTTCAAAAAACACACCCATCTGTTTCATGTTGTTAGCACACTTAATCTGACGCGCACTTTTGCGAGCAGACCCCAGCGCAGGCAGGAGGATCGAAACCAACAAGGCAATAATGCTGATTACAACCAGTAACTCAATGAGTGTAAAACCGTCTAAACGTTTATGTGGCATTTTGAAAATCTCCAAGATTGACAACCTGTTGCCGACCTGACCCAACAGATTCAGACCTGCACAAGCACTGCAGATAAGTGTGACGATTCGCTGAAATATTTGCAATAACGATATTTCAAATTACGGTAGGTTTGGAGATTCCAATTGTCAAGATTTTCAACTGTGTATTTATCACTTACAGTGCTAGATAGCATCATAAATTCAATTTTACACTTGTTTTTCAGAAAAATTGGCCATTCAATATTTTCTGCACCTTGACTACACGAGGTAGCCAAAGCTACAATAAATGAAATATCGCTTTTTCGTTTGTAAGTAACTAGACTGTATTCATGCCAGCTCAGACATCAACTAATCTATCTCGACGCCGGATCACGATGAGTGACATTGCTAACAAAGCAGGAGTCGCGGTGAGTACGGTTTCCTCTGCGTTACATGACACAGGGCGCATCGGTGATGAACAGCGCAAGCGCATCAAAGACTTGGCGCGGGAACTGGGCTATCGTCCGAAGCTTGCTGCCCAACTTTTGCCATCAAGTCGAAGTGGCCGACTGGCGTTACTGATCCCCACTTCCAATCCGGTGTTCACGCTGCAATCGGGGTTTGCAGGCCCGATCATTGCTGAGTTCATTTATCAATGCACCAACAACGGCAAGGGCTATCACATCGAGTTTATCAATCAGGATAAACAGAACATTGAACTTCCTTACACCGGCCCTGATGCCTTTACATCAGGCTTGTCCGATGGCGCGTTGGTAATTGGTTATGTTGAAAACGATGTGGTTCGAAAATGGCTCCATGACAACCAAGAGCAGTACCCATACGTGAGCCTGCAAGAACCGGGGCCGATGTCAGTTTCGACAGACTATGCAGGCGGTATCTATCAGGCGGCGAGACACCTTTATGAAATGGGGCATCGCAAAATTGCCTACATGAGCACGAAAAGTCATTACCGTGTTCACGTGGAAAGTCTCAAAGGTTTTAAACGAGCTGTCGAAGATTTTTCGCTGGACACCCACGATGGCAAATGGATCAAACTCATCGGCGTGCAACCTCACTATCAAGATTGGGTCCGGGATCACAGCAAGAATGCCAAGACTCTTCTCAAAGCAAGTAACCGCCCGACCGCCATCATTTCGCATGACGTCATCTGTGCACGTACTACAATTTATGCTGCGATGGAGTTAGGTTTACATGTCCCCGAAGACGTCAGCGTGATTACCAGTGGCTCAGTCTATGGTGCAGAAAAAGCGCCCCCGTTATTATCAACTGTCGAGCCTGATTCAAGCAGCATTGTCCGCGAAGCAATCAACCTGCTAAATACCAGCCTCATGGGTGAACCTGTCACACGTACGAACATCATCGTCGATGAAAAGCTCTTCCAAGGTGAAAGCGTGCGATCTCTGACCGTATAATCTCTCCAATCAAGACTCATCTGGACATCAACACTACAAAGCCCAGTCCAGCGATCCCAGAATTGACTTACTCAAAGGCGCCGGCAAATTCACTGTAACTCAGTGCAAAGAGCATCGGATCCATGTGGGGATTTTGACCACTGATGATAAGTTCGATACTTCGGATTTTCTTTTCCGGCGATGGGTTTTCCCATGTATATATACCAATGGCCATCATTTCACCATCACCGTTTTTCGGATTCAGGAATTGCGTGCCCATCAGCAGATACCGGCCGTCTTCATATCGTTTGCGTGCGTCTTGAATCTCACGCTTGAGTGTGATATTCATCACCGCATCCGTACCATCTGCATAGTTGATGCGGTACTGACAGACATTCGTGTCCTTGCCTAAAGTCTTGATTCGATAGTTGTATGTCGTGGCATGAGCGAAATAGATTTTCGACGCATGAACTCTAGCCATATCAATGCTGACACTCGTCGGTGTGATCTCATCAAACTGATCAATTGGCGTGTCAGCCTGAACTTTCTGTCCTTCCAGTGACGTACCGACACGAGCATTAAGCCGGACCATGGTGGCGGGATTTTGATCGGTGGCTTTGGCAAAGTCAAACGGGATGCCATGCAAGACCACCTGCCCTAAAGGCATGTTCGGGCCAAGGTATTGGCTGGCGGACACATTGCAATAGGGTTTGAGATTCACAGTATGCACTTTACTGGCAGACGAAGAACGAATGCTCCGGCCGGTGAGAACAACGCCCATTTGTGTGCTGATTGCACATAGAAAACGCATCCGTCGTTCATCGTTATCCACCACTTGATTCCACGATGCCATATCTGCCAGAATGGTTTGACCAGCTTTACGGTGGATCGCCAGGACACCTGGATGCACCGGCACTTCCCATTGTGAATCAGCCTTAAACATCACCGGCTGAGGTTGGGGGCGTGTCGTCCAATTCAGATCACCACTTGCCAAACCATTGAGTAAGGTATCCTGTTTCACAATCGAGTTAAGCAGGTGTATAGGATTGCGTTTGGTTCCAATTTTGGGACTCGTGATTTGTTTTGGCGATGAACCGACAAGCAGCTTTGTCAATCGATCACGCCGTGTAGGATCAGTCACATGCAAATGCACAAATCGCACGTCTTTGGCAAGTTGAGCAACGTTGTCTGCTCCCATTTGTTTCAGCGATTGATCATCGACATACAATCCGGCGATGTTCGACAGTGACGTGTCATATTGCTGCCAACCGAGCTTGCTCAACAAGTCGATTGCATAGGCATCTGAACCTTTGAGATAGCAGCCTATGCCCCATCGTTGCTGCCTGGGTGATGAACGCGTCAGGTAGTTGATAAGGTTAAACAGCACCTTCGCTGCTGCAGGTGTCTGATCCAATTTATCCAGCATGAGTTGGCTGACGAGCATGCGGCCGTCACCGTGAATCAGTTCCACCAACAGCGCATCGTCGAGTTCAATACCGCCATCGACAAGCACATGAAAATTGCCGGAGATGGGCTTGTAACAATTATCATCACTGACTAATAGATCATCTGTCCAGTATGCAAAATCCAGATCGTCCATAGGTAGGATGGCCTGTGTAAAAAACGGATGATGTGGGCTGCGGATAAATCCTTGCGTGGCACCATTGAGTTGGCCTTGTCGGGTGATGATTTGCGAAGGGAAAATGTCAGGCATCTCGGCACGGGCGAGCATCAACACCTTGCCACCGAGGGAGACGAATGCACCGATCGCTTGTGCACTGCTTTGAAGCTTCTCGCTAGCAACGTCTTTTCCGACAAGCAGTGTTGCGTCTTTGGGAAGTATCGCGACATCAGTCACAGACGTGAGTGCTTTGAATTGAATCTGCCATTGGCTGAGCAGTTGAACCATTTCCACGGGGACATCCAACCCATACACCATGCGGCCGGCCAACACGTTTGTTTGGATTGAAGCGTAAAGCATCACATCCCGATGCATGCTGTAAACCTCATTACCTGCGGTATCCAGCAACGTGGAACTGAGCGTGCCTTTTACGTCGGCTTGGACTGCGGGTAGTTCAATGGAAATGGATTGACTAAGTCGCTGCGATGCGTTGAGGCTTACTGGCAAGCGTTGTTCCCAGAGCACTTGATCTGCCACCTTGCATGCGAGTTGTGCATAGCCTTCAAATGGATGGCCTGAATGTTCAAACAGTAATAATTCCCGGTGATTCTGCCCTGTTTTAAGGTCCGGATTCATCTGTCGCCAATAAGCGGTTTGTGGCTTGAGTTCTTTTGAAAGTTCTTTGAGGAAGTTTGAATGGATCGCATGATCGAGGTACATAAAATTGGGACTAAGCAGTGCCACATTTTGTTCGCGATAGGATCGGACAGCTTGCCGCCAGAAGTCTCCCTGATAGGTGATGTAGTTCTTGAAGTTGGTTGGATCACCATTGCGTAAATACAACATGCGATCACCATAAACATGATCGAGTATGAGCTTGTTCTTAGGCGTGAGATGTTCACCGATACCGATTGGTTTTTTCCCATCGGGTTGGAAATGCGTGTAGTTATCACTATAGAGATGGTTGAACTGTTCGGTGAGACCTTTCCAGTAAAAGCTATTTGGGAATTCTTTGCCGTTACCATCCGGGTAGTGGATGTTGTACAGATCGATCTTGCCTTGCGCATCGCCGTAACCAGAGTGTTGAACCAAACGTGAGGGGTCGTACTGTTTATGGACTTCTTGAACTTTGACCATGAACGCTTCGGTTTCAGTTGGTCGCGGTGTGATCCAATGTTCAAACTCATTGGAGCCTGACCACATGACGATGGCTGGATGATTGCGCAGCTGCAATGTCATCTGCTTGATGTGATCCAAGGCTGCCTGATTTTTCGGTCGATGATTCAATCCTGATTCTGCGACAAGCATAAAGCCAGCTTCATCGGCAGCTTCGTAGAAAATGCGGTCAAAAATCTGGCAATGCAGTCTGCCATAATTGATGCCTTGGCTGAGCATGGTCTTATAGACGTTGACCAGATCAGCCTTGTAATCATCGGTTTTTTCGACCCAACCGCGACTGCGTGTCCATTCACCAATGTGCGCCCACGGGCCGATGAGTTGGATTTTTCTGCCGTTAAGGAGAATGTCTTCGCCGCGTGTACTCACTGTGCGGTAGCCAAAGCGTGTGGTGATCTGGTCGAGGACTTTGCCGTTGGCAAACAAAGTGAATTGACAATCGTAGAGATTGGGTTTGCCGATATCCCACATGGCCAAGTGATCCTGCACATCCAGCGTCACCGTTGGCATTTGTTCATCATCAAGGGAGAACGTCTTTTGAACCACAGCTTGTTGTTGCTTATCGAGTATGGTGATGCGCAGTTGGTCTGCGTGCTTGTCTCCTTGCGTTAAATTCACGGACGCGGTCACCTGCTGTTTATCGATATCCGGCCAGACGAACGGTTGCACCATGCTGTTAACTGGGCGACGTTCAATCATGGGCGCGCGTTCAAATCCACGACGATAGCGATACTGTGCCCCAATAGGCAGTACGACCTTGCCGGACTTTAATCCGGCATAGTAATCACGGACTTTAATGAGCAGTTCATGCTGCCCTGCCTTTTGCAGATGCTTGGTCAGATCCACTTCAGTGTATGCCATGCCTTGCAAATTCTGAGCAACAGGCTTGCCATCAAGGTAGACATCAAACATAAAAAAAGTTTGTGGGAATACCATCACAATGCGATCAGACAAGTCAGTCGCTGTGACATCCAAAGCAACACGATACAAGGCACATTTGGCATTGTTATCCTGATTTTCAATTTGCCAATGCACCCCGTAATACGACAATGGATTAATGTCCGCTTTCTGCCAAGCGATTTTTTTGATATCCAATTGGTCAAGCATCACATCAGACGTGTCGAAACAAATTCCCTGCATCAATGTGATCAACTTCGGCCTGCGCATCTGGTTGGGCAATGGATAGACTGGCAATTGAATCGCGGAAGTCTGAAGCTTATCTTCAACTTTAGGTAACGCGTCTTTTCCCTGCACATCAAACACGGGGACAAAATCAGCCAACGTCTTATCTGTTAACAGAAGATTGGTGAGCCCCACATGCCATGTCTGCTTGATATTTTCCAGATGAATCCGCACGTAGCGAAAGGGTGCTGTTGCTTTGTCCGGTCGTAGATACACCAGAGTTCGCCCGCTGGGAACTTTCTTGATCCGCGGACTTTGCACGGTGGGTAGAGTCTGATAATTCACACCATCTGCCGACACTTCAATGATGCACGACTTATCAAACGTCTTCCATGTGCTTGCAAAACCGTACACCGCCAATTGCAAATCCGTCGCCTGATCCATACCTGTCAATCGCTGCACATCAAAGATAACATGACTGCCAGAACCGCTTTGCTTGAATCGAATGCGCGTTGCATCTTTGTCATATCGCTCAGACTGATACTCCGTCCAGTTGGCCTGCTTGTAGGTCACTGGTAATTGTTTATTGAAATCGACAAGCCACTGACCGGGTTGCCGCATCACGACACCATTGGGGACATCTTGTTTGACGGACACTGTTTTTTCAGAGGTTTTTGCTGGCTTGGCTGGCTTGGACTTTGCTATAACAAGTGCCGGCATTGGATCGACTGAAAACCGAATCTGCCCCAGAACAACCTGCCAAGTCTGTTCTAAATTCTCCATATGCAAACGGACATATCGAAACGCAGGCACGTCAGGCTGCGTGCGATATATCTGCGAAGTACGGTTGCCCGGGAACTTGCCAACAGGTGGACTCTTGACCAGAACAACGCGCTGATAGGCGTCGGGTTGATCGACCATGGCTACTTCCAAAACCAAAGGCATAATATCCAGACTTTTCGTCCCACCGAAACTATAGGTCAGACATTCAAAGCCTCGCAGTTGATCCTCTCCGGTTAATGCTCCCGCATCCCATAGGACATAGCTTTTAGAGTTGGCGGACTTGAATGCCAAACGGGTTGTATCACCATCGAATTTTTCGGGGGTGTATTTAGGCCAATCAACCTGTTCATGTCGAAGTGCATGCTGTGAGAGGCAGTCGATGACCATAGGATCGCCTGCTTGAGCATTCAACGAACCGGTAAGCAAAATCAAACAACCTATCACTAGCAAATAGCTGCGCAATAACATTCTCAACCTTTCATCACAAGCAAATGATTGTGCGTTTTAATATTCTTCTGGTTAGATCAAACGATGTGATACCCGTTAATAGGTTCCAAAAAACCAGCGATCTTTATATTCTGAACTGTTGTAGATCAGTTCGGATTCTTCTGAGTTAATGGTGACGTGGCCATCGACATGGGAGATGACTGTGCCACCGGGATGAGTCCAGATATCGGGGACACGCTCTCCACTGTTATTGATGGATGTAGCCTTGGATGGGAACGTCCGCCATGCCCAGCGCGAAGCACCACCGAGCTTATTAGCATCCATCGTCAAATAGGTTTTGGATGGCTTATAAACGGCATCGGAATGCTGAAGGTAATAGGAATCACCGACGCCTGAAGCATTGATTGTGCCGCTATATCGATTCATCCCGTAGCTTTTTTCCTTACTCCCTGAAGCACCACTGAATTTAGCAGGACAGATCAAAAAGTTACCCGGGCTGTCCGTTTCGTAAACATGGGCAAACTTACCATGTGCAGCCAAAAGTGCCGGCCACCAGAAGGAATTGTTGCTTGAATCCCCGGCATAGGCTGGCAAGTATGCGTTGTGATCGCTTTCATAGACCAACCAGGCGGTCACGATCTGTTTGTGATTATTGGCACATTTAATCTGAAGCGAGACAGCTCTGGCCTTTTGCAGGGCTGGCAATAAAATCCCGATGAGCAAGGCAATAATTGAAATCACAACAAGTAACTCAATGAGTGTAAAAGCAGAATATCGCGAATGGTTTGATCGATCGGTATATGTGAACATGGCAGTATCCTCATTGCTGTTGCATTTGCAGATGATGTGTCGATGTGGTTTTCCCCCAGAGAATCTGACCACAAACTGTCTGACAGATCGGTGAATGCATCTTGCCACCAATAAGTGCCTGGGCAATAATCACTGCACTGACCCCCTTCTGATAGGCAGAGATATCAACGGTGGTGATGCCTTGCTTGATCGCTTTGGGATGCCCGTCAAAACCAGCAATGGCCAACTCGCCGGGCACATCCAATCCTACGCGTTTTGCTTCTTCCAACAGTGCCATCGCGCGAAAGTCGTTGTAGCAGAACACCAGCTCCGGCCGTTGGGCTTTGGGGAGATTCACAATATGCTTTGCGGCTTTTTGAATCTCAACCGTACTGTCACCAACGGGATAAAACAGTGTTTGATCCAATGGGATATGGCGATCTTCATGCACATCCCGCCATGCACGACGACGTCCCAGATAACGATCCGGTGCACCAAAACAACCCAGCCGTCGATACCCTTTGTCAATCAGGGATTCGAGTAATTGATACGTGCTGTAATACGTATCCTTGATCACTACATTCAGCGGCGACATGGGATGATTTTCAAAAGACAGAAAAACAACCGGACATTGAACCTGCTCAACAATCCATAAACCCAACTCATGATCCATTCGATCACAGGCAATCACAATGGCATCCGATTGATCATTGGCCTGCTGCAAAGCACCAAGCATGGATGTGCTACGAGTCTCAAAATCAGACTGTGCAACTATGGCCATGTGATGACGTATCCCAAAAAGACCTGCTGTCTCTTGTACGCCACTGACCATCTGTTGTTTAATTCCTTCAAGGTAAAGCAGCGAGTCATCCACTTGCTCGCTTGCCATCATGTCTTGCGTTCGACTGATGAGAATGGTGGTCAACTGCCCCATGGTGCCCATCAAATTTGCGGGAGTAGAGGAAACTCTCGTCGCCGGGTCAGTCACAAATATCCCAACCCCTGAACGCGTCTCCAGAATTCCCTCTTCTTTAAGATGATTGACCGCCTTGACCATCGTTACCGGCGATACGCCATAGGACTTACCCAAATCGAGCGTGGTCGGAAGACGTTGCCCGGGGCTATAGACCTGCTGCTCAATTTTATGACGTAAGTCCTTGGCAATATTCTGAGTAATCGGTTTTCGCCCAGGACGTTGAATCATTGACATAACGAAGCATCCATTAATATACAATCATTACACTTATATTATTACCACCCAATCATTAAAATCCACAAAAAGACAAATTTTATGCGAAATAAGACCTAAAATTCATAATTTTATTTATGTACTAATTATATAAACAAACCGTAACACCAACTGTAATTCCCAGAGCAATCCAACCCTATCGTCAAAAAATAGTCTTGCAAAAGGATTGAATTACAAGAAATTCGATTGAAGCAGCACCAACTCTCAAACTTTTTTTAAGTCAAGCATCTTCAATTCACGGCACTGGTATCCGGCGATGGGAGCGGTTCTGGATCACCAATATTTTGCATCAGAGGCAAATACTTTTGAATTGACGCTTGACATTCTTCTTGATTGCCATATAAAACATAACAATTAATTCTTGTTATGAATATTTAAACCCAATGTCACGATACAACCAAATACTCAATCAAATGATCCAGCAAATGCACGCAGGTGATTACAAGCCAGGGGATCGACTCGAACCGATTCGCGAGATGGCTATAACACTTCAATGCAGCCCTGCGACCTTGTCTGCCGTTTTTCGTGAGTTGACGCACCGCGGATATATTCAACCCCGAGGATGTCTGGGAACCCACGTCAATCAAAAGTCTGCATGGGGACATACCCCCGAACAACACAGCAATCAGTTAATCGGCGTGATGATCAGTGAAACCTTGTCGATGCTACCAAGCATTGAACAAACATTGCATGCTTCAGGATACAGCATGGTTTTGTCACAATGCCATCAACGCCAAGAACAAGCCATTGCCTGTATCGACCATTGGCAAAAGATGGGGCTTCATGGCGTGATCTGGTCACCTATTTCGTCAGCCAACCATGCCCAGGACAACCAGGCGATAGCACACGCCATTGCTGCCAGCGGATTAAAGGCCGTTGCGGTGGATCGATATCCACAAACGATGGAAGTCAATTGCGTCGTTTCGGACAATATTTACGCTGGCAAGTTACTGACAAACCATCTACTGAATTTAGGCCACAAACGCATTGGCCTGATTCGTCACCGTCACGGCAGCACCCCCGAAGACCGTGCCCGTGGTCACGAACAAGCATTGCGTGAAGCCAGAATCAAACCCAAGTCATCATTGACCCTAACGGTCGATCACGGCATGGCACATGAAGCACTTATTGAACGCATTGCCAGATGGATTGAAAAAACCAAACCCACCGCCGTCTGGAGCATCGCGGCCGATCCCCTGGGACAGGCATTACTGGCAGCAACTCACCGATTGGGACTCACCGCACCAGATGACATATCAATTGCTACTTTCGACTCAATGATTACAGCTACTGCAATGACCTGTGTCATCCAACCTTTGGAAGACATCGCACGCCGTGCTGTCAAAATGTTACTCACTAACATTGAACAACCAACAGACGAGATCACGCGCATAGTGCTGCCCTGCGAATTACAAACCGGCCAGTCAACAGGCAAACCCACAGGAAGCATAAAACAAGTGACGACATGAGTGCTTTACCTAAACGATATCTGGGCATGGACATTGGCGGGACCAAGTGTGCAGTGACACTCGGGACGGCTATAGATGGGCGAATGTCGATTCAAGACAAAGAGTCCTTTAAGACCGCCAGCACACGAACACCATTGCAAACCCTCAGACAACTCCTTGCGTTATCTGACAAAATGATCAATCGTCACAAACTCAAACCGCAGGATATCACCAGTATTGGCTTGAGTTGCGGCGGCCCATTGGACAGTCAATCCGGAACGATACTCTCTCCCCCTAATCTTCCGGGCTGGGATGATGTGGCAATCGTGAAGTTGATTGTTGACCACTTGGGAATACAAACCTATCTGCAAAATGATGCCAACGCATGCGCCCTTGCCGAATGGCTATGGGGTGCTGGGAATCAATGTGACAATATGATTTTTTTGACATTCGGCACCGGTATGGGAGCTGGCCTCATTCTCAATGGACACCTTTACACAGGCACCAATGACATGGCAGGCGAAGTCGGTCACATGCGATTAGAAGACACTGGACCGCTTGGATACAACAAGCCCGGTTCCTTTGAGGGTTTCTGCTCCGGTGGCGGTCTGGCCATTGCCGCTAAAGGAATTGGCTTGCAACTCTCTGCCCAAGAAGTGTTCGAAAAAGCAGCCCAAGGCGATCAACGTTGCGTGCAGCTTGTAGAGCAAATGGGCAAACAGCTCGGACGCGGATTGGCTATCCTTATTGATCTACTCAACCCACAAAAAATTATATTGGGAAGTATTTTCAATCGCCAGGAATCGATACTGCGCCCCCTGCTTGAAAAAGAACTCCACCAGCAGGCACTGTCACGGAGCATCAACGCGTGCAAAATTCTACCTGCACAACTTGGCGAAGCGATAGGTGATTATGCGGCGTTGGCCACAGCATGCTATGGAGGCCAATGATGCAAATGAAACTTTCTACCCCTAGCCAAAGACTGTTCGAACAGTTTGCCCTAGACCACCCAGGCTGGGAAGAACATTCCGACAAACTACTGTCCACCGTCAGCTTACTCTGTGAGGCATACCACAAGCATGCATTACTACTCACATGTGGCAATGGCGGCAGCGCATCGGATGCGTCGCATCTTGTCGGTGAATTGGTCAAGAGCTTTACGCTGCCCAGATCATTGTCAGACACGGATAAACAATCATTTATTGATCATCACGGCCATGCAGGTGCAAAGTTGGCTTCATCACTGGCTTACGGTTTACGTGCAGTTAGTTTACCCGTTGAGTCTGTCCTTTTAACTGCAATGGGTAACGATGTGAGTTTTGACATTGCCTTTGCTCAGCAGGTTTATGCATTAGGGCAAGCGGGTGACATTCTCATAGCAATGAGCACTTCCGGCAATTCAGCCAACGTTATTGCCGCACTTCAAGCTGCCAAGGTCAAGGGCATGCACACCGTTGGCCTGACCGGTCAATCCGACTGTCCTATGGATGAACTGTGCGACCTGATTTTTCACGCACCTTCGACACAGACGTATCGTGTTCAGGAATACCACTTGGCGCTTTATCACATGATATGTCTGCTTGTTGAGAGTCAGTTATTTGCAACATCAACGGAGTTAGCTGCCACATGAGAACTGTCCATCTGATTTTCAATGCCCACCTGGACCCGATCTGGCTATGGCCATGGCATGCTGGCTTAGCTGAAGCGATATCCACCGCCCGAAGCGTCTGCGATCAACTCGACGAATGCGACGATCTGATTTTCACACGTGGTGAAAGTTGGTTTTACCAGCAGATTCAAACGCACGACCCCGATCTTTTTGACCGCATCACCAAGCATATTGCAAATGGCCGCTGGGAAATTGTCGGCGGATGGTATGTACAGCCGGACTGTAATTTGCCAAGTTACTGGGGACTGGAAAAACAGGTGCAATTGGGCCAAGACTACTTTCAAAAGCACTTTGGCCAATTCCCCACAACCGCTTTTAATGTGGACTCATTTGGACACACTGCAACCTTGCCGCGACTAATGCATCAAGCCGGACAACAGCAATACATCATGATGCGACCACAGGAAAGCGAGATGGATCTACCTGCCCGACTATTCCGCTGGCAAGGTGAACCCGGCGGCCCAACGGTGACGACTTTCCGGATAGCCGATGCGTATTGCACGCCATCACCAGAAATCCATCCTCAACATATTCGCGCATCACTGGAAGACTTACCCCAAGGCATCAATCACACCATGTGTTTCATCGGCTTGGGAGATCATGGTGGCGGACCCTCCCGAGCCATGACGCAATGGTGTCGGGATCATGCCCATGCGTTTGAAGGAGCCGAGTTAGTCTTCTCTTCACCGTCACGTTTTTTTACGGCTATTAAAAACGACTTGGACAAGCTGCCTACAGTTCAGGGTGAATTACAGTATCACGCAGTGGGATGCTACAGCGTGGATCGACAAACCAAAGTGATGCTCCGAAAAGCAGAACATGAGCTGCGCGCAGCAGAAACAGTGACATCAATACGGGATGACGAATCAATACATCAAGCTTGGGAGCATGTGTGTTTTCATCACTTTCATGACACGCTTGGCGGGACGTGTATTCCTTCTGCCTATCCTATCGTACATGCCCAACTAGGCGCAGCAAGAACAACGGCCGACCGTCTACTTCGACATCAAGTCATCGCTCATGCACAATCACTTGCCCCTGACCCCAATCAACGGATCGTGCTTTACAATCCAACCGACACGATATTTCAAGGCTATGTCGAAGTGGAACCATGGACGGAATTTAACCCATGGCAAAAAAATTGGTCACTGCAAACTCCCAACGGCAAAACAATCCCACATCAACTAATTAACAGCGAAGGACTCACACAAGGGCTGGTTCGATTAACCTTCGCCTGTCTCATCAAGCCCAAGAGTGTTTATACAGCTTGTATCAATACCAATGGAACGCAACGACACACTGACACGACAAGTCGGCCAACGGTGACAGTCAAACGTCCGCTACAGATTGGCAACACAATGGGCGACCACATTGCATTAGGACAAACATCAAGCATGATGGTCAATGGCCAGTCGGTATCGCTACCTCGTCTTGTCTTGCAACAGGATTCAACCGACACATGGTCACATGGCATTTCACGGTATGACGAACCGTTGATCGACAAGATTCAAATTGAACAAACACATGTCATTGACCAAGGCCCACTGCTTGCATCAATCATGCAAACTGGACACATCGGCAACAGTCCCTTTTCTGCCTCGTGGCAAGTCTATGCAGATCGCCCGGGCGTGGTATTGGACCTTCATGTGGATTGGGTCCAAAGACATTGCGTATTAAAACTGGTCTGGGACTTACCTCAATCTTGCCAATATCGAATAGATGGCATTCCCGGCGGATCACTTCAACGACAACCTGATGGCCGTGAATGTCCGTTGCGCGATTGGACGCAAATATTACTGGCAGATACAAATCTCCTTGGCATTGCCTGCCCGGATATTCTTGCGTTGGATGGCGATGAGCATCGCGTACGTTTAACACTTCTACGCGGTGCAATCATGGCTCACCATCAACCTCATAACGGCAAGTCACCTTCAGCTCGATACGCAGATCAGGGATCACATGATTTTCATTTTGTATTCCACGCCGATTCCGATGATCTTCAAACATGCTTGGAACAATATGCCACACATTATTGGCTTAAACCATTATCGACGGATTGGACGCATGGCATGCCTTCTCGCCTAACACGTGCATAACCACATCAAAGCATGCCAACAGGGAATCATGCAATCGCCTCACTTACCTATCAATGCAAAAATCTCCCGCATCAACACGCATTTTTGACAATGCTCATGTGCTGATGCAGGAGATCTTTGTGTATAAGCGGAAACCATGGAATGAAATCAGAACCAGTTTGGTTACCGCTCTACCGAAAAATCCGCTCGTTCTTTGAGGAAAACCCGACGTGGCAATGGGATATCTAATGGACAAATGTCCTTTTGAACCCCTCCCCACACCCCTCCCCGCCATGGGGAACCCGTGTGTTGTGATTGTGTGTTGCAAAACAACGAGTTGTATTGAATTCTGGCGTACATGCGCACCCCGACTACTTACGCATTCTGATGGTCCTGATTGCTCGCTCGGCTCTTTGGATTAGGTTGATGAGCCGAGCTTCGCAAGAACCAACGGGTTGTGG